>Ga0310691_10001259_pt1 | contig 39688 bp, 30 predicted proteins | sample 176DNAGHGlowgp2_FD_203887 | JGI IMG/M metagenome (GOLD analysis project Ga0310691, IMG submission 203887) | Sheep rumen microbial communities from Palmerston North, Manawatu-Wanganui, New Zealand - 1766 DNA GHGlow gp2 (v2) (version 2) | ecosystem: Host-associated > Mammals > Digestive system >... | reverse complement strand
CCTCCACCCTCCTCAAAAAAACAAAGAGGCTTCTCGATTATTAGGACTACGAATTTTACGAATTTTACGAATTAAGGCTATGGAAAATAAGAAAAAGACTTGGAAAGACATCCTGACAGAGGTGGTAGTGGCCGCCATCACCGCACTCATCACCGCACTGACTACCACGTCGTGCATGGGCAGGGGACCGTTTTGAACATTGACCATTGACCATTGACCATTGAACATTGACCATTGACCATTGAACTTTGATTATTTTTTGAACACAGAGACACAGAGGCACGGAGTTTTTTACCTTATTAAGAATAAAGCGCTGTGATTCTGTGTCTCTGTGTGTCACCTATTTTCACCAACTTATTTTTTTTACGCTTACTTAATCATATATTTGTAATAACAGACGGCAGGTTAGAATGACGGCCCCTTGCAAGGCTCCCCATGGGTTGGAAACGGCAAAATTGGTATGTAAAACCGTAAAAGTGTTAGTGGATTTGGATAAAATTACTTACCTTTGCAGGCGAAAAGACAACAAGAAGAAAAAAGCGATGAAAAGAATGAGAATGATGGCTGCCGCGCTGACGCTGATGGCAACGGCAGTGGCCTATGGCCAAAGCAAGGTGTACATGACGAAGGAGATAACGCCGGAGGCGCTGGTGAAAATCTACAAGGCACTCGGACGTGAGGCTAACGGTCGCGTGGCTGTGAAAATATCTACTGGCGAGGCTGGTGGCCACAACTACCTGAAGCCCACGCTGATTCGACAGCTGGTGGAGACGGTGAACGGCACCATCGTGGAGTGTAACACGGCATACGGCGGCTCGCGCCAGGACCCTAAGAAACACTGGGAGACCATACATGAGCATGGCTTCGACTCTATCTTTGCCGTTGACCTGATGGATGAGTTCGGACAGATTAGGATTCCCGTGAAGGACCAGAAGCACCTGAAGTACGACATCGTGGGCGAGCACCTGGCCAACTACGACTTTATGATTAACCTCGCCCACTTCAAGGGACACGCCATGGGCGGTTTCGGCGGCGTGCTGAAGAATGCCTCCATCGGCGTGGCTTCTACGGCTGGCAAGTGCTACATCCACACTGCCGGCAAGACTGACGACTTCAAGCTGGCGTGGGGCCCCGACTATGTGGCTGCCGGCAAGACGCAGGACAGCTTCCTGGAGTCGATGGCTGCTGCCGCTCAGGCCGTGCACAACTACTTCAACGGCAAGGTTATCTACATCAACGTGATGAACAACCTGTCGGTAGACTGCGACTGCGACTCCCATCCTGCCGACCCGAAGATGAAGGATGTGGGCATACTGGCCTCGCTCGACCCCGTGGCCCTGGACAAGGCTTGCCTCGACCTGGTGTTCAACCACAGCGACACGACGGCCGACGACGCCAAACCGCTGCAGCAGCGCATCAACCGCCAGCACGGCACCTACATCGTCGACTATGCCGAGCAGATTGGTCTCGGCTCCATGAAGTACGAACTAATTAGTATTGACAAGTGAGGGAAAGATTGTTTTCCGTGCTCGCTGCCCTGGCAGCGGGCACGTTTTTGTTTTCGGCCCATGCTGTGGCAGAAGAAGTGAACGACTCGTTGGCGCTGCAAGAGGTGGTGGTGACGGGCACGCGCCAAGCCACCGACGTGCGCCACCTGCCCATGACGGTGACGGTGGTCGGCCGCGAGGAGCTGACCAGGCAGCACCAGTCGTTCCTGTTGCCGACGGTGATGCAGCAGGTGCCGGGACTGATGCTGACGAGCCGCTCGATGATGGGCTACGGCGTGTCGACAGGTGCGGCGGGCGGCATCAGCCTGCGCGGCATGACGGGCGGTGTCGGACAGATGCTCGTCCTCATTGACGGCCATCCGCAGTATAACGGTGTCTATGGCCACCCCATCAGCGACAGCTACCTGACGCTGATGGCCGACCGCGTGGAGGTGTTGCGCGGCCCTGCCTCGGTGCTCTATGGCAGCAATGCCATGGGCGGCGTGCTCAACATCGTCACCCGCAAGGCAGGCGGCTACCAGTCGCCGACGACGGCCAAGACCAGCATCAACGTCGGCATCGGCAGCTACGGCACCCTGCAGGCCGAGGCGTCGAGCCAGCTACGCTGTGGCCGCTTCAGCAGCACCGTGGCCGTCCAGTATGGCCGCACCGACAACCACCGCCCTAGCATGGGTTTCGAGCAGTATGGCGGCTACGTCAAGCTGGGCTACGACTTCTCGTCTCACTGGAACGCCTTCGTCGACCTCAACCTGACGCACTTCAACGCCAGCAACCCCGGCACCACTCAGCAGCCCAAGGTGGAAAACGACCAGTGGATAACCCGTGGGGCCGCCAGTCTGGTGGTGGAGAACCACTACGACCGTACCAGCGGTGCCGTGAGCATCTACGACAACTTCGGACGCCATAAAATCAACGACGGCTACGACCGCGACGGGGGCACACCCCAGACCGACCTCTTTCGCTCAAAGGATGCTGTAGCCGGCGTGTCGTGGTTTCAGTCGGTGGTCATAGGCCCCCTGCAGTCAGCCACCAACGGACGGCTGACCATCGGCCTGGACTATCAGCACATCTACGGACGGGCATGGTACACCGACCGCCAGACGGGCGAGACGGTGACCACCCAGCGACGGCTGATGCAGAGTGCCCACAGCCACGAGAACGAGGTGGCCACCTACATCGACTATCGGCAGGGGCTGACGCACTGGCTGACCATCGACGCGGGTTTGCGCTACGACCACCACTCCACGGCTGGCGGCGAATGGGTGCCACAGTTTGGTGCCGTGGCACGCCTCGCCGAACAGGGCGAACTGAAGGCAATGGTGAGCAAAGGATTTCGCAACCCCACCACCCGCGAGATGTATATGTACGGCACCGCCAACCACGACTCGCTGCGTGCCGAGCGGCTGTGGAGCTACGAGCTGTCGTGGCATCAGCGCCTCGGCGGATTCAGCTATGGTGCCAACATCTACTACATCAAGGGCAGCAACATGATTCAGACCGTGGCAGGCAAGAATGTGAACACGGGCAAGATAGAGAACTACGGCATGGAGTTGGAGGCCGCCTACCGCATCAGCCACCACTGGCACCTCGCCACCAACCACGCGCTGCTCCACATGCAGCATCACGTCGTGGCCGCCCCGACGTATAAAGGTTTCCTGGGTGCCGACTACCACGACCAGAAATGGACGGCAGGAGCGGGCCTGCAATACATCGCCGGCCTCTATACTGCCGTCGGCGACAACGAGCAGAAGAAATGTTTCTGCCTGCTGAACGCCTATGTCTCGTATGCCGTGACCCGCACGCTGAGCCTCTGGCTGCGCGGCGAGAACCTGCTGGCTCAAAGCTACGAAATCAATCTCGGCTACCCCATGCCGCGTGCCACCTTCATGGGCGGCGTCGCACTGAGTCTGTAGCAGCACACCGACACGTCGACCGCACATATAAAAGCCTGTGCATACTCAGTGACTACTAATGACCAACTTGGTATGGTTAAGATACAGACCCCACCCCAACCCCTCCCCTTGAAGGGAGGGGAGCGGCTACCGCCCAGTAGGTTGCGGAGACTTCGCGCGGCACTCCCCTCCCTTCAAGGGGAGGGTCGGGGGTGGGGTCTGTAACTAACTCCAGTAGTACCCACTTATCATACGATTACGATAATAATGCCCGCCGGCTTTCCCGTTTCCGCGAAAAAAGCAGTAACTTTGCAGGCGGAACCACTTATTAACGCTAAAACAAACAGCTATTATGGAAATCAAAGCAGTAAAATTCAGGGAGCACGGCTTCTATACCCAGCCCTTTGCCTTCGGCGGCGAGGGTGGCGAGTATGACAAGAACGTCCGCTATCGCGGCAGTCTGCAAAACTATCTCATCGATTGTGGCGACGAGGTCATCCTGGTGGACACTGGCCTGCCTGCCGGCACCCCCGAGGAGAACCCCGACGAGAACTCGGTGGCCTACACCGGCAAGGACATCTGCAGCTACATGGAGGCGCTGGACAAGCTGGGCTATAAGCCTGAGCAGGTGACCACGATTCTGCTCACCCACAAGCATCCGGACCACAGCGGCGAGCTGCGCTCGTTTCCCAACGCCAAGGTCTATGTCAACAAGGACGAGCTGGGCGTGCCCGAACTTCAGGGCCTCGACAATCTGGTGCCTGTCAGCTTTACCGACGGGGCCTACTACAACTTCCCAGAGTGCCAGAAAATTCGCGACGGCATCTACTTCATCAAGGCCAAGGGTCACACCAACGGCAACAGCCTCGTGGTGGTAGAGACGGACGGACTGTTCTACATGCTCCACGGCGACATCACCTACGTGGACGAGGCGCTCTACGAGAACAAGCTGTCGGTGGTCTACGACGACGTTGCGGCAGCCCGCGAGACACTCGACCGCGTGCGTGCGTTCGTCAGCGAGCACCCCACGGTCTACTGCTCAACCCATAGCCCCCAGGGCTACGAGAATCTAGAGGCCAAGCGGGTGATGGACCTGAACAACCCCGTGCCGACCGTATTTGAGGAGGTGGAATTCAGCAAGAAGGAAGCCTCCGGCAAGTATGTCTGCTCTGCCTGCGGCTATGTCTACGACCCTGCCGAGCACGATGGTGTAGCCTTTGAAGACCTGCCTGACGACTGGAAGTGTCCACGCTGCAAGCGCCCCAAGGACAAGTTCAACAAGGCATAAGACAAGCGCCGCAAGAGTAAAGGACGATTGGAGCAACCGAAAAAAGCCCGCCTCACCATCGTGGTGAAGCGGGCTTTGTCTTTGGGTTATGGCGCGTCGCAGCTTGGCTTTATTCGCCACCACCGCCCAGGGCGATGTAGAGGCCGATGACGGCATTGGCGGCATCGTACATGTTCATGGCCTCGCCGAGCTGTGCGTCGAGCAGCGACTCCTGAGCCTTGAGCACCTCGATGTAGCTGGCCTTGCCATTGTCCATAAGCTCGTGGGTGCCAGTGTAGGCCTCGTGGAGCACCTGCACCTGGCGGCTGTAGTAGACGTGCTTCTCGCGGGCTGACATGCAGTCGGCCATGGCCTCGTTGACCTGATTGCCGGCATTGATGACCGTCTGGACATACTTGCGCTGCAGGTCCTCCTCGGTAAGCTTGGCTATCTTCTTGTTGGCAATGAGCTTGCCACGGGCGAAGATGGGCTGGGTGAGCTGTCCGATGGCGTTAAGCAGCAGCTTGCCGGGGTTGACGATGTCGCCGGCATTATTGGTCCAGCCGACGGAGCCGTTGAGCGTGATGCTGGGATAGAAGGCCGAGCGGGCTTCCTGCGTGTTGTAGAATGCCTCCTCCATGGCGTAGTTGGCCACGCGGATGTCAGGACGGCGCTCCAGCATCATGGCCGGCACGCCGATATGCAGGTACTTGGAGTCGAACATACGAGCCGCATCGTCGCCCTTGGCCTCGGCATTATGCAGGATGGTGGAGCCCCAGTGCTGCCGACTGATGTGCTGTGGCGTGACGGCCATCAGCTGGCAGAGGTCATTCTCTACGGAGCGGATATGGCGACGGGTGTCGACTATCTGCTGCTTCACGCTCAGATAGGAGGCCTCCATCTGGTTGACGGCGGTGCTGTATGCCTTGCCGTTCTCCCAGAGCGACTTCTCGGTCTCAAGCGAAGCATTCCACAGGCTGTCGGTCTGCTGGAGGATTTCCAGCTGGAGGTCGAGCACCTGCAGCAGGAAATACTGCTGGGCGGTGACTGAGATGAGGTTGGAGCGGACGGCCTCCTGCTCCATCTGAGCCTGCAGGAGCACGGCCTTGGCGGCACGCTTCTTGTTGGTGATGGAGCCGAACACGTCGATGTCCATCGACAGCTGCAACGGCAGGTTGTAAGTCTTTGTCCAGGGGTTCTTGTCAAACTTGGACAGCGTGCCCTGCGGGGCCAGACTGATGGCCGGCAGGTAGGCCAGCTTGGCAGCGGTCAGCGCGGCCTGGCACTTCTCTACGGCAAGGCGCGTCGAGTTGAGGTCGGTGTTGTTGGCCAGCACCTGCTCAATGAGCTGCTGGAGCTGCGGGTCGGTGAAGAACTCACGCCACGACATCTGGGCTATGGACTGCTGGCCAGTGGCCTGACTGACGTCCTGACCGGCGCCAAAGACATCGGCGGGAGCCTGCGTCTTCTGCTCGTACTTGTTATATATGCCGCAGCCCGTGAGTATGAGGCTCACGGCTGCAGCGGTGATAATGCTTTTGACTTTCATGTTCGTATCGTTATAACGTTTCGGCGTTACTTGTTTCATTTTTGGGTGTCGCGGCGCCCTGGAAGCGCTCGTGCAGCTTCTGGAACACGATGAAGAAGGCGGGCACGACAAAGAGCAGGGCTACGGTGCCGATGCTCATGCCGCCGATGACACCCAGTGCGAGCGCACGGTTGCCGTTGGCTCCGGCACCACCCTCGATGACCAGGGGCACCATGCCGATAATCATCGTGGCCACCGTCATCAGAATGGGGCGCAGACGCTCCTTGCAGGCTGCAAAGGCGGCATCGACGATGCTCATGCCCTGGGCACGGCGCTCGGTGGCGAACTCGGTAATCAGGATGGCCGTCTTGGCCAACAGGCCTATCAGCATGATGACACCCGTCTGCAGGTAGATGTTGTTGTCCATGCCAGGTATCTCCTGCGTATAGCCAAGGTAGGCAAACACGAAGGCACCCATCAGGCCGAACGGCACGCTGAACAGCACGGCCCACGGGGTGAACCATGAGTTGTAGAGCGAGGCCAGGATGAGGTAAATCAGGATGGCGCAGATGACGTAGATGAGGGCCGTAGCATTGGAGTTGGCGGTCTCCTCTACCTCGCGCGACATACCGCTATACTCGAAGGCGGCCGAGGCGGGCATCTCCTTCTCGAACACCTCGGCAATGGCCTTGTGGGCATCGCCCTCGGTGTAGCCGCTACCAGGTTTCACGATACAGGTGATGGCCTGGAACAGGTTGAAGTGCTCGATGTTCGACGGACCGACTATCTCCTTCAGCGAGACGAACTCAGAGATGGGAGCCATCTTGCCATCCTTCACCTGCACGAAGATGTTGTGCAGCGACTGGGGGTCGAGGCGATATTCGGGCGAGGCGGCTGCCATGATGCGGTAGACCTTACCAAACTGGTTGAAGTTGCCGATGTACGAGCCACCACAGAACGAGCCAAGGGTGTTGAGCACCACTTCGGGGGTCACGCCGGCACGGTCGCACTGGGCAGGGTCGACATCGACGCGATACTTCGGGAAGCGCTCTGAGTAGGTTGACATGGCGGAGGCTATCTCGGGGCGTTCGGATAGTTTAGCAAGGAAATGCTCGGTCTGCTTGGCAAACTCCGACAGGTTGCCGTCGGTGGGGTCCTGAACGGCCAGCATGATGTCGTTACTCGTACCATAGCCGGGAATCTGCGGCAACTCAAAGGGTATCACCACCAGGTTCTTCAGGTCTTGGCAGTCATAATAGAAGCGAGCCGCGACGAGGCCAAGCAGATGGTTCATGCCTGGGCGCTCGTCCCAGTTCTTCAGACGAACCACCATCGTGGCATAGTTGGAACCGGCACCCGTTATCATTCCGTAACCGCAAGCAACGGCGAAGCTCTCCAGTTCGGGAATCTTCTTCACCTTTGCCTCCACCTGCTTCACCATCTCACGGGTCTGCTTCAGCGTGGTACCCTCTGGGGCCTGTATCTCAACCAGGAAGACACCCTGGTCCTCTTGCGGCACGAGACCCGAAGGCAGGCTCTTCATGAAGAATACCAGCAGCACGGCGGCCAGTGCCAGCAGGCCCCATGCCAGCACGGGGCGCTTGATGAACTTCTGCACGCTCTTGCTATACTTATTATAGATGGCGTTGTAGCTGGCCTCGTATGCCTTCTTGGTGTAATAGCTCAGACCCTTGCCTTCCTTCTTGCCCTCGGTGGCACGCATCATGATGGCGCAGAGGGCAGGGCAGAGCGTCAGGGCTGACACACACGACAGACCCACACTGGAGGCGATGGTGACACCAAACTGGGTGAAGAACGTGCCTGACGTGCCAGGCATGAACATCACGGGAATGAACACGGCCATGAACACCAGGGTACACGAGACGACGGCTACCGACACCTCGTTCATGGCCTGGCGGGTGGCTTCGCGGGCATCGCTGATGCCGCCTTCCATCTTGGCCATAACGGCCTCGACCACCACAATGGCATCGTCGACCACCGTACCGATGGCCAGCACCAGGGCGAACAGCGTGAGGATGTTGAGCGAGAAGCCTGCCATAGAGACGATGGCGAAGGTGCCCAGCAGCGACACGATAATAGAGATAGAGGGGATGATGGTGGCCTTGAAGTTCTGCAGGAAGAAGAACACCACGAGCACCACGAGGATGATGGCGATGACAAGGGTCTCGACCACGTTGTGGATGGCAGCAAAGAGGAAGTCGTCGCTGGTCATCAGGGTCACGAACTCCAGACCGGCGGGCATCGTCTTCTTCAGCTCCTCAAACGTCTGGTTGATGCGGGCGTTCACCTCGGTAGCGTTGGCACCCGGTGCTGCGAACACCAGGTTCATGGAACCAGGCTTATCCATAATGTTCGAGGTGAAGTTGTAGCTCATGGCACCTATCTTCACCTCGGCCACGTCGTTCAGGTGGAGCATGCCGCCACCGCTGGTGCGCAACACGATGTCGTTAAACTCCTCAACGGTCTTCAGCGTACCCTTGTACTGCATCGAATACTGGTAGGAGTTGCCTGACTGCTCGCCCAGCGTACCCACGGCCGACACGAAGCTCTGTCCGCCGATGGCGGCAAAGATGTCGTTAGGCGTCAGACCATACTGGGCCATCACGTCAGGCTTCAGCCAGATGCGCAGGGCGTAGGTGTTGCCGAAGCTCTGCACGTTACCCACGCCAGTGATACGCATCAGACGCGGCTTGATGTTGATGTCGACATAGTTAGACACAAAGTCCTCGTCGTATTTGCCGTCGGAACTACGCACGGCGAAAATCTGCAGGATGTTGTTCTGGCGCTTCTCCACCTTCACACCGACCTTGGTCACATCGGTAGGCAGCAGCGACTGCGCACGGGCCACACGGTTCTGCACGTTCACCGTCGCCATGTCGGCATCGGTGCCCTGCTTGAAGTAGACGTTGATTTCCACACTACCGTCGGCGGATGCCTTAGAGGTCATGTAGGTCATGTCCGTCACACCGTTGATGGCTTCTTCCAACGGCTGGATGACCGACTTCATGATGGTGTTCTCGTCAGCGCCGGAATAGCTGGTGCTGACATTCACCGTGGGCGGTGCGATGTCAGGATATTGCTCTACTGGCAGCGTACTCATCGAGATGTAGCCCACCAGTGCAATGACTATCGAGATGGCACACGCCATCACGTATTTATTGATAAAGATGTTGTTCTTCATAATGCTTAATGCATAATGCTTAATGCTTAATTGCGTGAGGAAACAATGCTTTCACTGCTCACTACTCGCTCTTCTCCTCCTTCTTTACGCCGCCAGGGAACAGCACCTTCTGGCCCTCGGTGACATTGTTGGCACCTAAGGTGACTATCTTGTCACCCTCCTTCAGACCGGTGAGCACGATGAACTCCTTGCCGTTGCCGGTGTCTTGGGTGGTCACTTCTATGGCTGTTGCCGTGCTGTCGGCCTGTACCTTGTACACCTGCGACTTGTCCTGCAGGCGAACCACGGCATACTGGGGAATGACGATGACACCCTTCTCAGCGAAAGGCATGACCACAGTGCCCTGGATGCCCGAATACAGATGGCCGTCAGGGTTGGGGAACGAGACCTTGCTGGTCAGCGAGCCGGTGGCGGCATCCACCACACCTGAAAGGCTGATGACGCGGCCCTTGTGGGGATACTCCGTACCGTTCTTCATCACAAACGTGGCATCGGGCAGCTTGGCGATGTAGTCGTCAACCTCGTCGCCCTTCAGACCTTGCTGCACCATGCTCTCGACGACGGACTCGGTCACGGAGAACTCAGCATACATTGTGGTGTTGCCACTCAGCACGGTCATCTGCGTCATGGGCGATACCTGGTCGCCGACACGCACGGGAATCTCGCCGATAACACCTGGCACGGTGGCCGTGATGGTGCAGAAACCGAGGTTCACCTTTGCACGGTTGGCGGCAGCGCGAGCCTGGGCCACGGCGGCCTGGGCCTGCTTGTAGGAGTTCTCTGAGTTGTTCAGCATGTAGCTGCTCACTATCTTCTTGTCAAACAGGTTCTTGTTCGACTCATACTCCAGCTTGGCAGAGTTCTCCTGGGCCAGGGCGGCCTGCAGGTTGGCCTGGGCAGCCTCCAGCTCCAGCTGGGCGTTACGTGAGTCGATGACAAAGAGCGTCTGGCCCTTCTTCACCTGCTGACCCTCGGTGACGCATATCTTCATCAGCTGTCCGCTAATCTGCGGTGTCACCGTCACGTCGTTCTGGCCTTTCATCCTGGCGCTGAACTTGAAGGGGAGTTCAATGTCCGACTTCTTTACAGTCATCGTCTCAAACGATGAGTCCGTGGGCTGTGGCATGTCCACCGAGCACGATGCCAGCGCAACGCTGAGCATCAAAGTCCATTTGTAGGTTTTCATTCTGCTATAATAAGTTGTTTGTTGTTGTCGTTTATGATTACAGGTTCACCAGGAACGAGAGACCAAGGGTCACGTAGTTCATGTTTTTGCGTGTCTTGTACTCCCTGACCTCCAGGCCCTTGTCGTCGGCATACTGGCCGGCGTTGTCCATCAGGTAGGCTGCACCGCTGGTCAGGCCCTTCTGCATGAAGTGGAAGGGGTCGTACTTGGCGGTGAAGTCCTTGCGGGTGTAGTCGTAGTCGCAGTAGATACGCCACGAGAAATTTGACTTGTAGCGATAGGTGAGCGAGATGCCCGTGCCAAACGAGGTGGACGACTTGGCACCGATGGTCAGGTACTCCCAGTCGTCAGACCATGTCTCGCCAGTGTTGTTGGGGTACATCAGGTTCTGAAGCGACACCGTGGGGTCGCCGTTTTGGTCCTTCATGTTCTGGCGGTTGTCCATGGTCAGCGTGTAGCTGATGTCCTTCTTGTTACCCTCGGCATGTCCGTCGATGTCAAGCTCCTGGGTGATGGAACGACCGACGAGGAACTTGGTGCCCAGCGAGAAATGCTTGCTGAGGGGCAGGTTGAAGTAGACACCGACACTGCCGGTGAACTCGGTGATGTGGTCGCTCTTGACGATGCCGTAGATGTCGGTGACGGGGGCATTGTTCTTCCAGGCCTCCTCCGACTGCGTCTGATAGCCCACCTTGTCCAGATAGGCAAGCTCGTTCTGGAAGCGCTGCTCGTCGGTTGTGGCGGTGATATAGTCGCCGGGATAGGCATCCTGATAGTAGGACTGCAGGCCCAGCCAGCCGTCATAGTCCTCAGAGGCCACATATTTGGCAAAGTCGCCAAAGTCCTTGACCGACATGGCCCTGACTCTGAGGCGGCCACCTACACCTATATACTTATTAAAGAAGTAGGCACCTTCGGCATCGACCACCGTGGCGTGACGGAAGTGGATGCCCATCGACTCGCCCTCATCGTTAAACTCAAGGTCCTTGCTGCCGAGGCCCACACCCATGGACACGCTGAAGAATGAGGGGTTCTCGCTGGTCAGCTCCAGGTCGTTGCGCAGCAGGCCCTTGCCCTTGAACATCAGGTCGCAGAGGGCATAGCCCAGCTCGGTGGACATGATACCGATGCCGGCACCTGACATCACGTCGCTAATCCAGTGACGGTTGTTGAGCACACGCATCACACCGGTAGCCGTAGCCACACCATAGCCGGCCACCGACCACCACGGCGAGCGGGTAAGACCATACTCCTTGTGGAGTAGCGTGGCACCGACGAATGCTGTAGCGGTATGACCAGAGGGCCACGAGTTGGCACTGGAGCCGTCGGGTCGCATCTCCTTGGCCGTGTACTTGATGCCGTTGACGAAACCGGCCATGATGGCATACGACATACCTGCGCTGGCCAACAGGCGGGGCCAGTCGCTGCGGCCTTCGTAGCCGCCCAGTTTCAGACCTACCACCATGGCGGGGCCGAAGAACTGGGTGTAGTCGTCGATGCCCGTCTTGAAGTCGGTCAACAGCTGGGTGTTCTTCTTGCCGCCCTTTTCGGCCGTCTGGTTGACGCGGAACATGGCCTTGTCGCCCTTGATGGCCCAGCCGGCCAGAAACAGGGGTACGCCCACGAAGGTCATGTCGTCCATGAACTTATAGGGCTTGACACCAGGATTTGTCTTCTGCTTGAAGAAGTCAAAGTCCATCTTACTGCTGGTCGTAGGAGCCAGCTTGTCGAGGCTGAGGGTGTGCTGTTCGGGCAGCTTCACCAGTTCGGCCTTCATCTCGGGCACATCGAGCGTCAGGGGCTCCATGTCGCGAACATTGGCTGCGTTGGCCTGAACAGTCGTCAAGCCAACGCAGACCATCGTTAGAATCTGTCTGATTTTCATCTGCAATTGCTATGTTTATGTTTGTTTACTTTCCCAGTATGTTAAGAGGATGCAAAGGTACGCAAAAATCTCTAAAATATTGTAAACTCAGGGTGCGGGCCGTCGCTTTTTGCATTTTTTAATGCTTTGCAGGCGCTGAAAGCCAGACGGCACAATGTGTTGTCTCTCATCTTTTCCATTGTCACGCAGCGTTACTTCTGCTGCTTCATTCGTTCGCGAGCACTCAGATTCTCTGTAAACTTCTGCGTCATGTTCTCGCTACGCTTCTCCAGCCACTTGGAGTAGAAGATGAAGGCCATGATGGCAATGACGGCAAAAATGGCCAGCCACGTGCTCCAGGGTATGGCATAGTCGACGAAGCAGCTGACGAAGAAGGCCGTGAGCAGTATGCGGAACAGGCCGTAGGCCGTCAGTCTGATACGGTAGTAGGCGCCGCTGTCCCATAGCTTGTTGATGTCAGGCGTGTCGGCTCCTGAGCGCAGCAGCATCCACAGGAAGGGCAAGCTGAAGACGAGGGCCACGAGAGCCGTCACGGGCTTGACCCATTCGGCGGGCACCATGTTGGCTATAAACGGCTGGCCGTAGTAGAACATAATGGCCATGACGGCTATGCAGAGCACGCTATTGATGAGGATGACGAACACGAAACGCTTGAGATTGGCATTGTAGAGCGACCGCAGCGCGTCGGGCTCCGTCTTGTCTTCCTCGTCGGTGTTGCGCTCAAGCTTGGCCAGCAGCGAGGCAGGCAGCATGCGTGACACGGCCTGATAGGCAGGCTCGGCCAAACGAATCATGTAAGGCGTGGTGAAGGTGGTGAAGACGGACACGGCGACGACGATAGGGTAGAGGAAGTCGCTCGTGACGTGCAGCGAGGTGCCGAGGGTGGCCAGGATGAAGGCAAACTCACCAATCTGCGTCAGCGAGAACGAGCACTGCATCGAGGTCTTCAGCGACTGGCCGGAGAGCAGGAATCCGCAGGTGCTCAGGATGGTCTGGCCCAGCATGACGGCAGCGATGATGCTGACAATGGGTACGATGTACTCAATGATGAGGCTGACATCGACCATCATGCCTACCGACACGAAGAAGATGGCACCGAAGAGGTTTTTGACAGGGGCCACGAGGTGCTCAATGGCCTCCGCCTCAACGGTCTCGGCCAGGATGCTACCCATGACGAAGGCACCGAAGGCGGCCGAGAAGCCTGCAGCCGAGGCTGCTACCACCATGCCGAAGCAGAGGGCGAGGGCGATGATGAGCAGGGTCTCGTCGTTCATCAGGGACTTCAGCTTGCGCAGTGCCAGGGGGATGAAATAGAGACCCACGGTGAACCACAGCACGAGGTAGAGGCCCAGCGTAAGGATGGAGTTGAGCATCTGGGTGCCCTCAAACTCCTTGCTGACGGCAAGGGTGGAGAGCATTACCATGAGCACGATGGCCAGGATGTCCTCAATGATGAGCACGCTGAGCACGAGGCCGGCAAAGCGCTGCTGGCGCAGCCCCATGTCGTCGAACGCCTTGAAAATGATAGTGGTAGACGACATGGCCAGCATGCCGCCCAGGTAGATGCAGTCCATCTGGCTCCAGCCGAACAGCTCGCCGGTGCAGGCGCCGACATACATCATGGCCAAGATGATGCAGACGGCGGCAATGATGGGTGCCGCACCCATCTTCAATATCTTTTTGAACGAAAATTCCAAGCCGAGTGAGAACAGCAGGAAGATGACACCTATCTCGCTCCAGATGTGGACGCCGTGCCCGTCGGTGACGCTGGGCATGTAGGGCATGTTGGGCGAGGCAAGGAATCCCGCTACGATGTAGCCTAAGACGATGGGTTGTTTGAGGCTCTTGAAGAGGAGCGTCATGACGCCTGCGCAGATGAGGATGAGCGCAAGGTCCGCAATGAGTGGTTCAAGATTTGACATAATGTTTTGTATTAGTTATTATTGTGTATTATTTTCTGCAAAGGTAAACATTTTCTCCCAAAATATCGTCTCGCCGCAGATAAATCGTCAAATTTTGCTGATTTTGAAACTCTTTTTGCTGATTTTGAAAGTCTGCTGCGTCCTGACAAGCCGTTTTTGCTGTGCTTCCATGCTGTCCGTTTCCGCCAAATGCGTCGTCTGGTAGGGTGCGTGCAGCTGCTGTGGCCTACGTATTGACAGGCGGACGGTCGCAAGACGCACAACCGTCATGCTGTCTCGCGTACATTACATATAATTATAGCTGAAAAATGACCTGCTACTGATGGACTTAGTTAGAGCCCCCATCAACCCCACGCCTTGATGGAAGGCCAGCGGCTGCCGCCATCGTTTTACCCACATGAAACGATATAGCGCTATTTTTTTGACAGAAAATGCGGAAATGTCAGGAAAAAGTTGTATCTTTGCACCATAAGCGGCAAGGTCTGCAGGCGGGGCCTTTCATGCTTTTGCCCAGCTTACGCCTGTTGCGCAGCGCCCGCTGCTCATATTGGACCCGCCCGCTGCTCATATTGGACCCGCCCGCTGCTCATATTGGACCCGCCCGCTGCTCATATTGGACCCGCCCGCTGCTCATATTGGACCCGCCCGCTACTCATATTGAACCCGCCCGCTGCGCGATGGTTACCCCTGCCCAAACTGTCCGTTTGCCCGTACCTTCGTGGCTGTTTGCCCGTACCTTCGTGGCTGTTTGCCCGTACCTTCGTGGCTGTTTGCCCGTATGTTCCTGCGAGTGTTGTTGGGCGGCATGTCGTGAAACGCTGCGGGACTGCATGTCGCGTAACGCCATCGTCGCCCTGTAGCCGATGGTCATTTGAGCAGACGCTCGATTTGTCGCGTTGTGGCGTGGGGCAGCAATTGTGTGAGGTGGTCGGCCATGCGCTGAAACGACTCTTCGGGCGTTCGCTCGCAACGGCAGGCATCCTTGCCCAACAGCCGTTCGGGGGTGGTGAGCAGCGACCAGCCGAAGCCGTATTCCCGTCCATGCTTGTCGACGGGGTAGACGAAGTCCTCGGTGACGATGTAGGTGGCCATCTGCAGGCGACCCACGTAGGCATCGAACTTCGAGCGCATGTTCTTGCCTGAGAAGTCGCAGGCGGCACGCAACTCACGGGCTATCATGCTGCCGTGGTCGCACAGCGTTGCCAGGATGCCGTCCTCTATGCTTCCCTCCTCAGGGGCAGCATGCCTGCTGCGCCGCCAGTTGCAGAAGTCGGGCCACCAGTCACGACTGATGAATCCCGCCTTGCCGGCAAAGAATTTGCCATAGGCACAGCCGCCGTCGCGCACCACCGAGCCCTTCCACTGCCATAGTGGCCACTCCCACGAGCCGTCGTCAAACTGTGTGTAGCGGCACTCCTCGGCCATCAGACTCTCGGCGGCAAAGTCCTGTATGCCGCTTTCCAGCAGTGGCAGGAACCCCACTTGCTGCACACACTCCATCAGTTCAGGACACGAGTGGACATAGCCGTCGGCCATACCGTTACGCTCCTGAAAATGCTTGAAATATGCTTCGAATTTGTTCATATAGCTTCCGTTTTTAGCTGTCCTTAATCCTCATAATTGTTGCAAAATTAGCCATTTCTGCCCAATAACGGGCCAGTAGCCGCTCACTTTTAACTTTTGTTGCAGTCTTTCAGCCCTTCTCGGTCTCCTCGGCGGTCGGACCGAACGATAGCCTGCCGACCTGCAGGAGGCCATGAAGACCATCGAGTTCCCCTTCTGCGACGACCCCAAGCAGCAGATAGAGGGCGACTACGAGCCCACCGCTATCCAGCAGCTGAGCGAGCTGGCCGAGGCTTTCAACGACGACTATCCCACCAAGAAGCTCATCCTGAAGTGGATTGACGGCGAGAAGGACCACATGGCCTGGGAGGCTCAGTACCTGAACTACATCGAGAAGCTGGGCTACGAGAACTTCCTCGCCGCCATGATGTAAGCATATAGAATAAGGTATGTGAATTGGCCATTGGCCATAGAAAGAAGGCAGCATCTCCCAGACGGACGATGCTGCCTTCTTTGGTGTTTTGCCTTAAAAGCAACTATTTTGCTGCTGGCTCCCACTTGCAGCGGACGGGCGACACGATGGCCCCCTCCTTCTTCAGTTCGGCAAATGCCTTGTCCACTTCCTTGCGGTCGGCACCGAGTGCCTTGGTCACGTCGCCTGCAGAGACGGGCTTGCCGGCCTCACGCATGGCTTGTAATACTTGTTCCTTCATCTCTTGTACGTTTTTGGGGTAAATAGTGTTGTGCCTGCAAAGTTAACACTTTTCCCCCAAAGGCCGCTATGCAGGTAACACAATAAACGTTAAAACGGGCACGGATGTGCCTATTCAGACCTCCGTGCCCGCCTTGTCTGGGTGCAGAAAGGAAGACCGTCGCTACTTGCCGGCCTCCACGCTGCGGATGCAGTTGAGGGCATTGAGCGTGCGGGGATAGCCGATGAAGGGCAGGTTGGCAGAGATGACGGCGATGAGCAGGTCCTTATCGTTGCCGACATGGTAGTTGCCGGCAATGTGCCCTTTCAGCTGCGGTTCACAACCGCCCTGGGCAGCCAGGAAACAGAAGGTGATGAGCTCGCGCATAGCCATCGGATGATGCGCAGGGCTGTCCTCAGAGGGCATCTGCTGGTCGAGGCCCGTGCGGGTGTAGTAGTCGCCGAAGCAGTTGTCGGCCAGCCACTTGTTGATGTGGCGGCTGTCCGCAGGACCCGACTGCCAGAAATCGCGCATCGAGTCACCGAAACAGGCTACCTGGGCCTCGGTGCCTGCCTCGCGGCGGTTGAGCATGGTGGTGGTCTGCTGCGAGGGCAGCGGTAGGGCGATGCCACGGACGGTCAGCACCTCATTGGTGGCCGTCAGAAACGGACGGATACGTCCCATGCCTAAGTAGGCCGTAGCCTGATAGACGATTTCCTTCACCTCTACGGGTGTCACACCCTTGTCGAGTGCTTCTGGCAACAGCTCGCGGTAGGTGTCGATGCCCTGGCAGCCAAGGAGCGTGGCCAGATAGCAGACATAGCGGGTGTGGTCGTCGAGACGCGTCTTCACCTGCTCCACCACCTCATGGTAGGCAAAGGCATCGAAGCGTTGCATGTAGTCGGGGTCCGTCTGACTGAGCAGCGCACTGCTGGCAGGCAGCTTGTCGTACTCCGCATCCGTGACGGGCTCCAGCCACTCGTTGGACGCACCCTCCTCGACCTTGGTCATATACGTCAGGTGCTGCATCCATGAATCCTTGGCGGCACCGTGCCAGTGCTTGGCCTCGGCAGGAATGGCCACGACCACCCCGGGGCGCAGCACCACGGGCTCCTTGCCCTCCTCGACATACCAGCCGTTGCCGGCCACGCAGACGAGCACCTGCACCGACTTGTGGTGGACGTGCCAGTTGTTGCGGCACCCTGGCTCGAAGGTTACATTTACAAGGCCGCTGTTCTCGCCGCCGACGGGGGCCAGATAGCTGTTGCCGATGAAATACTTGGCGTAGGCAGTGTTCAGGTTGCCTTTAGGCCAAACATTGAAATCTACGTTTGCTTTCATTGTCTCTTGTGCGTTAATGTTCGCCACTGCCATGAGCAGTGCGATGACGGTGGTGGCTAAATATCTCATAGTCTTATCTGAATAATTGGTGGGCATTCTTCCAAAGTGTCTCGCCGACCTCATCCGTTTCGGAGTGACACCCTCGGCGCTTGTCAGACGATAGCAGCATCCCTTGCCAGGTGAAGCAAAGAAAGTCTGTGGGGTCCGTCTTTGAGGGGTGTTTATTTCTTTTCGCCTGTCACCTTCCTGAGCCACTTCTCTACACGTTCTTTACCTGTGCGGACATCGTGGCCATAGATGGAAAAGCCCTGCAGGACGGTGGCCTTCGGATAGGCTTTCTTCACGTCCTTTACGCAGCGGCCGAGGCCGGAGCCTTCGTGGGTGGTGAAGGGGATGATGGTCTTGCCGTTGAGATTGTACTTCTTGAAGAACGTAAACATCACCTGCGGATAAGTACCCCACCAGACGGGACCGCCAATGAAAATAGTGCTGTACTTGGTGACGTCTACCGAACCCTCAAACGGGGGCAGCTCGCCGTTCTCCTGCTCCTTCTTGGCCAAATCGCACAGGGGCTTGTAAGCCATCCCGTCGTACTTCGTGGTCTTGATTTCAAACTGGTCGGCACCTGTGTAGGCAGATATGTAGTCGGCCACTATCTTCGTGTTGCCCACCTTGATATTGCCAACGGCATAGTTGTCGCCGGCGTGCGAGAAGAACACCACAAGGGCTTTCTGCTTCATGTCAATCTGCGGTGCAGCCTGTTCGCTGCCCTGTTCGCCACTTGTCTCCTGGGTGTCAGGAGCCGCCTTCTTCCCGTTGCAGGCCGTAGCCGTCAGCAGGGCGGCAGCAGCCAATAAATACTTGAACATCTTCATAACTTCTTATGCATTTAATAGTTTTCAGGTGCAAAGGTACGGAAAAAAGCGCAACTAACAGGGATAAAGATTACGGTTTCTTTTACCAAAATTACGGTTTGACGGGTGGAAATCTCATTCTTCGTTATTCGTTTTTCGTTATTATTCGTACCTTTGTGCCCAGAAAGGTCATACATGCAGAAGCCACACAACAAAAAGAACCCTATGCTGAACCCATGCGACCGACAGATACTGCGACTGGCGCTGCCAGCCATCGTGACTAATATCACGGTGCCGCTGCTGGGACTGGTGGATACGGCTATCGTCGGTCACATGGGCTCGGCATCCTATATCGGGGCCGTGGCTGTGGGCTCAATGATATTCAATCTGCTCTATTGGCTCTTTGGCTTCTTGCGCATGGGCACCAGTGGCATGACGGCTCAGGCTTTCGGACGGCGCGACTTGGCGGAAGCCACCGCTCTGCTGCGGCGTTCGGTCGGTGTGGCACTGTCCGTCGGCTTACTTATCCTGTTGTTGCAGTGGCCCTTGCGTGAACTGATGCTGTGGTTCGTCAGTCCGACGGAAGATGTTCGTCCGTGGACTGTCACCTATTATAATATAGTAGTTTGGGGAGCCCCGGCCATGCTCGCACTCTATGCCGTGAGCGGTTGGTTTGTGGGTATGCAGAACACACGGATGACGATGGTGGTGTCCATCACCCAGAATGTGGTCAACATAGTGGCCTCGGTGGTGCTGGTCTATGGCCTGGACATGCAGGTAGAGGGTGTGGCTATGGGTACGCTGACGGCACAGTATGTGGGACTCCTGACGGCCATCGTGCTGCTGTGGCGTGGCTATCGTGGCATGCTGGCGGCCACAGCTACAGACCGTGCTGACAAACAGAGCCCTGGCAGCTTGTCCTTTCTGCGTGTCAACCGCGACATCTTCCTGCGTACCCTCTGCCTGGTGGCTGTCAATCTCTATTTCACCGCAGTCGGTGCCCGTCAGGGTGCTGTCATCCTGGCCGTCAACACGCTGCTGATGCAGCTCTACCTGCTGTTTTCCTATATCATGGATGGCTTTGCCTTCGCCGGCGAGGCCCTCGGCGGACGCTACTGGGGTGCGAAGGACTGGACAGCCTATCGTGCCGTTGTCCGTAGACTATTCGGCTGGGGACTGCTCATGGTGGTGCTGTTCTCTTCAGTCTATATCGTGGGTGGCATGCCTTTCCTGCGCCTGCTCACTGACGAACCGTCGGTGGTTGAGGCGTCAAAGGGCTATGTGTGGTGGGCCTACCTTGTTCCGGCAGCAGGCGTGGCGGCCTTCGTGTGGGACGGTATCTTCATCGGAACCACCCAGACGCGAGGCATGTTGACATCGTCGTTCGTGGCGGCTGTAGTGTTTTTCGCAGGCATAACACTGCTGCAAGGACCCTTGGGCAATCATGGCCTGTGGCTCTCTATGCTGCTCTATCTGGTCATGCGCGGACTTATTCAAACGGTAATTACATATACTAACCAACGACATACTATTTTTTGAGCAATGAAAAGCATAATGACTATGCTGGCCGCACTGGCGGCACTGACAGCAATGGCTATGAAGCCCATCACCCACCACCCATCACCCATCATCCAATGGCCTGACGGCACCCCGATGGACGCATGGTTTGCCAACCACCAGAAAGTAAACCCTGATGCCTTGGGCAAGCAGTATGTAGTGACCGACTATGGCGTCAGCAGTGACTCCACGATAGTGCAGACACAGGCCTTGCAAAAGGTCATCGACCGCTGTGCCGGCGAGGGTGGCGGCGTGGTGGTCATTCCAGAAGGCACGTTCCTCTCTGGTGCCCTGTTTTTTCGGCCTCGCACCCACCTGCATGTCATCGGACGACTGAAAGGTTCTGACCGCATCGCTGACTTCCTGGTCATGATGACACGCATAGAAGGCGAGACGTGTCGCTATTTTCCGGCACTGGTCAATGCCGATGGCGTAGACGGCTTTACTATCAGCGGCCACGGCACCATCGATGGCAACGGCCTGCACTACTGGCAGGACTTCTGGCTGCGCCGCCTCTGGAACCCCCAGTGTACTAACAAGGACTCACAGCGCCCGCGTCTGGTCTATATCTCGCATGCCCAAAACGTGACCGTGCAAGATGTACGCCTTGTCAACTCCCCCTTTTGGACGAATCATGTCTACAAGAGTCACCATGTGCGCTTTCTCGACTGCTATATCTTTGCTCCCACGGAAAACGTCTGGCCGCAGGATGCTAAGAGAGGTGCCCCGTCGTCGGATGCCATTGACCTCGATGCCTGTACCGACGTGCTGGTTCATGGCTGCTACATGCATGTCAACGATGATGCCGTGGTGCTGAAAGGTGGCAAAGGAACATGGGCCGACAAGGATGAGACTAACGGCAGCAATGAGCGCATACTGGTTGACGCCTGCCACTATGGCCGTGTGCATGGCTGTCTGACGGTAGGCTCCGAAGCGCTCTACTGTCGTAACATCGTGCTGCGCCATTGTCAGAGCGACAATGCTGACCGTGTGCTGTGGCTAAAACTGCGCCCTGACACGCCCCAGCACTATGAGTTTATCAGGGTGGAGGACATACGTGGACGCTGCGGACGGTTCCTGTTCATCCACCCCTGGACACAGTTCTACAAACCAGAGCGGCGTGATGACATGCCCTTGTCGCGCTGTAACGATATTCAGCTGGTAGACTGTGTTGTTGATACCCCTGTCATGTTTGACGTAAAGACCAGCGACAAGTACGTCCTTGAGGATATTACGCTCGACGGTGAACTGATGACGTTTAATTAAGATGTTCGTCTTTATAACGAAGAGTGAAGAATGGTAGTCGTATGGCCTAAAGGCCAGGGACCAAGTGCTCAAATCTTACCAATTATCATATATAAGCATCACTAAAAGCAAGAACGTCATCGACATGAAACAGTATTTCTTTGCTGTCGACTTGGGTGCCACCAGTGGCCGTACCATTCTGGGCATACTGAGCGACGGACGACTGGAACAAGAGGAGCTGACACGCTTCCCCAACAACCTGATACAGACCGGCGGACATTTCTACTGGGACATCTATGCCCTCTATCTCGAAATGGTTAAGGGGCTGAAGATAGTAGGTCAGCGAGGTATCGGCATCACCAGCATCGGCATCGACACGTGGGGTGTCGATTTTGTGTTTGTTGGCGACGATGGTGCCATCCTACGTAATCCTATGGCCTATCGCGACCCACACACCTTCGGACGTATGGAGGAATATCTGTCAGAGGTTGTGCCGCGCCGTGAGGTCTATGATATTACGGGCATACAGTTCATGAACTTTAACTCGCTATTCCAGCTCTATGCCATGCGCCAGGCTGGCAATACAGCTCTAAGAAACTGTCAGAAGGTGCTGTTTATGCCCGATGCCCTCAGTTGGATGCTCACCGGCGAGGCCGTGTGTGAATATACCATAGCCTCAACATCGCAGATGCTTGACCCTAGGACTGGTGACCTCAGCGAACGACTCATTGAGAGTGTAGGACTGACTCGCCAGCACTTTGGCCGAATGGTGCAGCCCGGCACGCAGATAGGTGTGCTGACCAAGGAGGTGCAGCAGCTTACAGGTCTCGGTCCCGTGCCTGTCATAGCCGTGGCTGGCCACGACACTGCCTCGGCGGTGGCTGCCGTGCCCGCCCGTGACAAGCAGTTTGCCTATCTCAGCAGCGGCACGTGGAGCCTTATGGGCTTAGAGACCCGGCAGGCCATTATCAACGACCGCAGCTATGCGCTGAACTTCACCAACGAGGGCGGCATCGAGGGTACCACGCGCTTCCTGAAGAACATCTGTGGCATGTGGCTCTATGAGCGCTGCCGTAAGGAGTGGCCTGAAAAGGTGCGGCAGCTCAGTCATCCTGAACTGCAGGGCTCGGCTATGAGTGTTGAGGCATTCCGTAGCATTATCAATCCTGACGACGCGATGTTTGCCAACCCGCCGAGCATGATAGCTGCCATACAGGAGTATTGTCGGCAGACGGGACAGGACGTACCAGAGACTCCTTCAGAGCTGTGCCGTTGTATCTTCGATTCGTTGGCACTGAGGTATCGGCAGGTGTTTGGGTGGCTGAAGGAGTTTTATGCCTCGACGGCTGAACCGTCGAGCACTGTGGGGGTGGACATTCGCGTGCTGCATATTATTGGCGGTGGGTCGCTGAATAAGTACCTGAACCAGTTTACGGCCGATGCCTTGGATATCGAGGTGCTGGCCGGACCGCAGGAGTGTACCGCCATAGGCAACATCATGCTACAGGCAAAGGCCGCCGGACTGGTTGACGACGTGTGGCAGATGCGCCGTCTAATAGCCGACTCGGTAGACATGATATCCTATTCTCCGCAGGGCGATGCTGCCGCATGGGCTGCCGCCTACGACCGTTACCTGCAAATCACAGAACGTAAGCATTAAATATAAAAGCATAAAGAATATGAGTAAACCATTAATTGAAACCAAAGCAAGGGTAGGCGTGTTCAGTATCGCACTGCAAGCTTACCTACCCCAGTTTCCTCAGCTCGTACCGGAGTTCGAGGCCCAGTATGCAGCCTTCAAGCAGACGCTACCTGACACAATAGAAATCGTTGACGGCGGCATGGTGACCACCAAGGAACAGTCGATGGCGGCAGGCGACAAGTTCCGTGCGGCCGATGTTGACCTGGTCATCCTGCAGATGCTGACCTACTGCACCTCCTATAATATGCTGCCTGCAGTGCGCGATTTGGATGTGCCCGTTGTCATTGTTAACGTGCAGAAGAAACTGGCACCCGACTATGCCAAGACCGACATTCCCACATGGCTCGGCGAACTCTATGCCTGTGGAGCCATCGGCGAGATGGTAGCTGACCTCAACCGTGCCGGTAAGCGCTCGGCCGTCATCACAGGTGTTGTCGAGGGTGGCGACCCTGAGGTGCAGCACGAGATAGAAGACTGGTGTAGGGCTGCTCAGGTGCGCCGCCGTTTCCGTGACACCAACATCGCACAGATTGGACGTCCATATCCGGGCATGATGGACCTCTATATCGATGAGACCAACCTCTACCATCGTCTGTTTGTCTACACCAAGCAGTTCGACTGGGAGCAGATGTGGGCCATTGCCGACAATGTCACCGATGAGACAGCTATCCGCCAGAAGGCACAGGATATCCTTGATACGTTTGATATCGAGGGTGGCGGCACCATAGAGAAGGTCTGGGATATGGCCAAGTATGTGGTAGCCTTCGAGCAGTGGGTGAAGGACGAGCAGTTGGGTATGATAGCGTCGCACTATGCCGGATTTGCCCAGGGCGTGGCCGGCAAGCTGGACTCGATGCTTATTCCAGCCTTCTCAATGCTGATAAAGCAGCACACAGCATGCGCCGTCGAGGGTGACATGAAGGTGGCCATGGCCATGTCGATACTGAAGACCATCAGCGGCACGGGAACCTTGGCCGAGATGTACTCCATTGACTTCCCCAAGGACATCTGTATCATTGGCCACTCTGGCTCTGGCGACTTCGATATTTCGCAGGCCCACAAGCCTACGATGAAGATAGTGCCCGTGTTCCATGGTAAGACGGGTGGCGGATACCTCACCCAGTTCTATCCGCCGACGGGTCCGGTGACCTATCTGGCCATCACGCAGGACAAGAACGGTGTCTTTAAGTTTGTGGCCGCCGAGGGTGTCAACGAGGAGGGTCCCATCTTCATGTTCGGCGACACCAACATGCGCACCAAGTTCTCACTGCCCTGCCGTGAGTTCGTCAACAAGTGGAGCGAGGCCGGTCCTACCCACCACATGGCTGCCGCTGTGGGTCATCACATTGACACCATCCTCAAGGTGGCCAAGATACTGAACATTGAGTGTGACATCGTTTGCAGATAAAAGACCCTCCCCCTAGCCCCTCCCTTATAGGGAGGGGAGTGGATACTTACAAACCTCGAAAATAAGCATGTAGTATGGGTAAATCAGCGTCTTATAAAACAGCTTCTCCAGACAGGTATGCTATTTTGCGTGCTTATGCACGAGAGAATAGGAAGAACGCTACTTTGGCAGAACAATATCTGTGGAAGCATCTAAGACGAGGGAAACTGGATGTCGAGTTTTTACGTCAGCATATCGTCGGAGACTATATAGCCGATTTTGCGTCACGTCATGGAGGCTTGATTATTGAGGTGGACGGTGGGTATCATGCAGAGTGCCGACAGGCGGAAGATGATGCCATTCGAGAGAGTAACTTGGAGCAGATGGGTTATCACATCATGCGTTTCACTAACGAAGAAGTATTATTTAGTATTGAAGAGGTATTAAGACAAATAGAAACTTATTTCAATGAATAACGTATCTCAAAATCATTCTACTCCCCTCCCAGCAAGGGAGGGGCAGGGGGGAGGGTCTTCCCTGAAGAGCACCATTGCGGTGTCTCTGACTAATTATCTTGATGCCGGTGCTATCGTGGCCGGCGCGTCGGGCCTGACCCTGTGGCAGCAGTATCTCGGACTGTCGGAGGTGCATCTGGGTTGGCTCAACTTCATTTCAGCCAACTGCCTCGGTGCCGCCGTGGGAGCCATCATCGGCGGATTTCTCGCCGACAAGTACGGACGTAAGTTCATCTTTACCTATAACCTCCTGGTGTACATGACGGGCGTACTGCTTATCATGCTGAGCGTTAATTTCCCCATGCTACTGTGCGGATTCCTCGTCACGGGCATCTCGGTGGGCGTAGGGGTGCCGGCATCGTGGACCTATATCTCCGAGTCGTCGGAGAACAACAACCGTGGCCGCAACATCTGTATCTCTCAGATGTCGTGGGGCATCGGGCCGATGGTCATCCTGCTGCTCGGCATGCTGTTTGCCCCCGGCGGCTATCTGTTTAGCTGGGTGGAGGCCGTGGCACATGTCGTGGGCGGCACCAGCCTATCGGAGTCGGCCGTCAACGCATTCTCGTCGCGCATCGTGTTCCTGTCTCTCTTTGTCGTGGCCTTCATTGCGTGGAACCTGCAGCGCCAGTTGCAGGAGAGTGCCGAGTTCACCAAGGGTCAGGAGTCGGGCGAGAAGAAACCCGGCCTGCTGGACAACATACAGGTACTGTTCTCAAACAGCATCGCCGTGAAGACCGTGTGCTTCCTGGCCATCATCTACCTGACGTGGAACCTCGTGGCCTCGGTTATGGGATTCTTCCAGCCGCACATCTACGAGACGGCTGGTGGTGTGACCAATGAGCAGGCCAACTGGATGAACTTCATCCAGTGGGCCATCATCGTAGGAGTGACGTTCGTCACGTCGAAGCTTATTGACCATACGTCGCACAAGGCTATCTACGTCTTCGGACTCGTAGCAGCCATCTCGGCATGGCTGGTCATCGTCACCATCGGTGTCAATGGTACTGCCGGCCTGTGGGCCTTTGCCATTCTCTGGGGTGTGCAAGGCGGTGCCTCGCCACAGATATTCTATGCCCTGTGGGGCTCAGAGCTGTTTCCTGCCAAGTTCCGTGCCGGTGCCCAGGGCCTGATGTTCTTCATCGTCCGTGGCCTATCGGCGCTGTGGGGACTCGTCTTCACCTATATCTATGGCGAAAACGGCGAAGGCTTTACGCTGGCAGCCTACTGCATGCTAGCTCTGCTGCTCATCTCACTGCTGGTGGGCGTCATCGGCGCACCCAACACGCGTGGCCGCTCACTGGAGGACATCACCAGGGAGCGCTACGGTGACAACTATTAATTCTTTGCAGCGGACGACAGCGGACTTTTTCGCACTGTCCGTGTAAGTGCGCTGTTGTCCGCTGCAAATACAGAACAAGATTCGATAGACGACAGACGAGAAGTACGCTGCCGTCCGCTGCAAATACAAACAAAACAGAATATGAAATCGATTTTGGAAGGCCGCCCCGCACTGAAAGCGGTCGTTGAACAGATTGCCGAGGTGACGGGCTACCTCTGGCAGAAAGGATGGGCCGAACGTAACGGTGGCAACATCACCGTCAACGTGACCGAGTATATGGACGACGCGTGCAAGGCATTGCCGCCTATCTCCGACGTAAGGCAGATAGGACTGACACTGCCCCAACTGAAAGGCAAGTATTTCTATTGTAAGGGCACTGGCAAGCGCATGCGCGACTTGGCTCGTGAACCGATGCAGAACGGCAGTATCATACGCATACTCGATGACTGCGCCTCGTATGTGGTCATTGCCGATGTCAACGTGGTGCCAACTAGTGAACTGCCCACCCATCTGGCCCTGCAGAACTACCTCTTGGAGACGGGCTCCTGCTATAAGGCCACGCTGCATACACACCCTATAGAACTGGTGGCCATGAGTCATATCCAGCGGTTCTTGAAAGGCGATGAAATGACTCGCGTGCTGTGGTCGATGATTCCCGAAACGCTGGCCTTCGCTCCCTTGGGCATAGGCATCGTGCCCTACGCCCTGCCGTCGTCGGTGGCGCTGGCCGAGGCTACGCTCGAACAAATCAAGACCCACGATGTGGTGATGTGGGAGAAGCATGGCACGGTGGCCGTCGGCCAGGACATCATGGATGCCTTTGACCAGACGGACGTCCTCTGTAAGGCTGCTAATATCTATATGTGTGCCCGCAGCATGGGTTCTGAGCCTGACGGCATGACCGAGGCGCAGATGAAGGAAGTGCAGGATGTGTTTCAGTTGCCTAAGCAGCGCCCTTGCTAAGTAGTTGGCAAACAGGTAAGTAAGAGATATGTTATGAGACGAATAGCAGGAGTGTTGCTGAGTGCCGTGTTCCTTATGACACTCATAGGTTGCGAGAAGAGTCTGAGTGTGGAGGGAGCCGCCGAGGGTAGCAGTGTGCTGTCGGTCATTACCCGTTCGGGCGAGACAGATGCTGAGGTTAGCTATCCTGTCACGGTGTATGTCATGAATCAGGAGGGCGTCTGTGTGCGCAAGCAGGAACTGGCCTCGGCCAGCGACCAGCTCTCGTTGAAGCTGCAGCCTACCACCTATCAGGTGTATGCCATTGGTGGTGCCGCCGACGAGGCATACACGCTGCCAAGCATCGATGAGGCCACCGCTACGTCGCCTATCGCCCTGAAAACGGGTGAGACGCATGGCGACCTGATGGCTGCCTACAACACGGTGACCATGGGTGAGAACGAGTCGAACACGCTGACGCTGACCATGAGCCGCAAGGTGATGGAGCTACGTACCGTACAAATAAAGGGTGTGCCCAGCGCTGTGACGGCTGTCTCGGTGATGTTCTCGTCTATCTACGACAACCTGTTGCTCAACGGCAACTACAGCGAGGGTACGTCAGCACAGACCATGACGCTGGCTCGCCAGGCCGACAACACCACGTGGCAAAACTCCATAGAGCAGTATATGCTGCCGGCCAACGGCAAGCCTACCATCACCGTGAAGATGACCACTGGCGAGACCACCAAGAGCTACTCGTACAACTGTCCGCAAGAGTTGGAGGCCAACAAGCACATCGACATCACGGGCACCTATACGGGTGGCGAACTGACTCTGACGGGTGTCATCACCGGTGCGACGTGGAACGGTACTACGACCATTGAGTTCACGTTCAACGAGACGAACGCAGAAACGACGGACAGCGGCACTACAGGCGACGACACGGGCGGTGGTAGCTCGGAGAGTGGGGTAGAGGACGGCACAGCACCGGCGGTAAACACGCTCTACAAGGACTGCTACGTCATTGACTCCTATACCGATGGCGACTACAAGTTCGTGACGGTGATACATAAGAACGAGCAGGAGATGTCTGGGGCTGGTGCTACCGAGGAAAGCTTGCTTAGTGACATCGAGGCGGCTTTGGCCACTTACGATATCAATGGAATTACTGGATGGCGGTTGCCGACCGAGGCTGAAGCCAGGAAAACATATCCGGGATTAATTAATGAGGTGATAGCGAGTGTTGGAGGCATGACAATGAATGCAAGCTTATGGTATTACCATTCCTCTGATAGCGGATTGAAGACGTTTAAGGGCCATACCTATAACAACAAATATACCGACGGTCAACGCCTCCGCCCCGTCACCACCCTCAAGTTCCACAAGTAGGAACGTCCAATAGGGTGTGCCTGCTGATGGGAAATTACAGACCCCACCCCCGACCCCTCCCCTTGAAGGGAGGGGAGTCGCCGCGAGTCTTCCGCTCGTTTTCACGCGGCAGTTCCCCGCCCCTGCAAGGGGAGGGGTAGGGGTGGGGTCTGTAACTTTGAGCGCCGTTTTCCTCCAAGGGCTGGGGCTGGGGGTCTGTAACTTTGAGCACCGTTTTCCCTCCTAGAGTTGGGGGTGGGGTCTGTAGGGCCCCTCGGTATTCCACCAATAAGAAAAAAGGTCAGGAGCCTATTGCTGGTCTCCTGACTTTTTCTTTCCTTTCTTCTTTTCCTCCTCTGGCGGCATGAGGGTGACGCGGCGGTTGGAGGGGTCGCGCATGACGTCGTTGACGATGTCCGTCACCTGTTGCTTCAGTTCCTGAATGAACTGGGCGGCATCGAACTTCTGGTGCTCTATGTCGCGCAGCTTCTTCTCCCAGATGCCCGTCAGCTCACAGCTCTTGAGCAGCTCCTCGTGGATGAGGTCGATGAGCTCGATGCCCGTGGGCGTGGCCACGAGTCGCTTGCGCTCGCGGCGGATATAGTGGCGCTTGAAGAGCGTCTCGATGATGCTGGCGCGGCTCGACGGGCGACCTATGCCGTTCTCCTTCATGGCGGCACGTAGCGTCTCGTCCTCAACAAACTTGCCTGCCGTCTCCATAGCACGTAGCAGCGATGCCTCGTTGTAGTAGGATGGTGGGGTAGTCCACTTCTCCGTCAGGGTGGGTGTGTGGGGGCCGCTTTCGCCCTTCTCGAAGGAGGGCAGCACGGCGTTGTCCTTGTCGGTGCGCGCATCGTCGGTGTCTTTCTCGTCCGTGGGGGAGTCGGTGTCTGCCGGCGTGCGGACGGGCAGGACGACGCGCCAGCCGGGGTCGAGGATTTCCTTGCCCGTGGCTTTGAAATCGACGGCGGCGACTGAATCGCTGCCCACAGTGGAGGGCGAGGGGGCGGCAGAAGCGGGGGCGGCTGATGCGGTGCCCACGGTGCCGAGGACGGTGGTGGTGGAGAAACGGCAGTCGGGCAGGAATACACCGATGAAGCGGCGAGCTACGAGGTCGAATACGTTACGCTCGGCATCACTGAGCCCCTGGGGGATGATGCCGGTGGGAATGATGGCGTGGTGGTCGGTCACCTTCGATGTGTCGAACACACGCTTGGTCTTCTTCAGCGGTTTGCCGCCGATGGGCTTAATGAGCGGGGCGTAGGGTGCCACGCCGCCATACTTGGTCTGGTAGAGGCCGTTGAGGGTCTGCGGACACTTGGGGTAGATGTCGTCAGAGAGGTATTGGGTGTCGACACGCGGATAGGTGGTGTACTTCCGCTCGTAAAGCGCCTGGATGAGGTTGAGCGTCATCTCGGCCGAGTAGCCGAACTTACGGTTGCAGTCTACCTGCAGGCTCGTCAGGTCGTAGAGCTGTGGGGGCTGTTCCTTGCCTTCCTTCTTCTCTACCTTTGTCACGGTGAATGGCCGCCCCTCAATGGTTTGGAAAGCCTGCTCGCCCTCCTCCTTGGTGGTGAACTTGCCCTTGGTGGCGGTGAACGTGGTGCCACGATAGACGGTGGCCAGCACCCAGTACGGCTCCGGCTTGAAGTTGTCTATCTCTTTCTGGCGGTTGACGATGAGGGCCAGCGTGGGTGTCTGCACGCGGCCGATGGACAGCACCTGGCGGTTCTGGCCATACTTCAGGGTGTAGAGGCGCGTGCAGTTCATGCCGAGGAGCCAGTCGCCGATGGCACGGCTCAGTCCGGCCATGTAGAGCGGCTGGTAGTCTTGCTGGTCTTTCAGGTTCTGGAATCCCTCGCGGATGGCCTCGTCGGTCATCGACGATATCCACAGCCGGCTGACGGGACACTTGGCGCCCGCCTTCTGCATGACCCACCGCTGGATGAGCTCACCCTCCTGTCCGGCATCGCCGCAGTTGACGATGCGGTCGGCGGCCTGCATCAGCCGTTCGATGACGGCAAACTGGCGTTTGATGCCCTGGTCGTCTATCAGCTTGATGCCGAACCGCTCAGGAATCATCGGCAGCTGAGTCAGGCTCCATGTGCGCCACATTGGCGTGTAGTCGTTAGGCTCCTTTAGGGTACACAGGTGCCCGAAGGTCCACGTCACCTGAAAGCCGTTGCCCTCCATATATCCGTCATGCGATGCCGTTGCCCCTATGATGCGTGCAATGTCCTTGGCAACACTGGGTTTCTCTGCTATACATACTATCATAATTGCCTGCAAAGGTACGATTAAGTGAGGACAAAACAAAATAAAGCTTGCATTTCTTTGGTACTGCTTCCTTTTTTTTGTACCTTTGCAGAGTAGATAGATAGTCAGTTATGTTCGAGCTACATGGACAGGGAGGTCTCCTCCACATGTTTTTCTACGGTGCATCGGCCATGCTGTCGCTGGCAGCATGCTGTTACCTGCTGTTTCGCAGGGGCAATGCCATAGCCTCTGAGGTCTCGTCGCCAGTACGTTTGCGCAGGTGGACGGCAGCCTTCTTTGCCAGCTTTTTCCTAAGTCACCTGTGGTATATGCCCATTATCTACAGCACGTCCAGCGAGGATGTGATGCAATACTTTCTCATTGGTGGTCTGCTTGACAGCATAACGCTTTTCCCGTTGGCTTTCGTCATACCCTCTGTTATGCTGCAAGACCGTCGGCGCCCGCTATGGCCTGCCGTGGTGCTGGTAGCACCGCCCGTGGCCATCCTGACATGGTGCGTGGCCAACCATAGCGCCAGCATGCTGCCAGTGCTCTATAGGTATTTGCTGCTGTTTGGCATTGTCTTAATAATATATATGGTTCGTGCGGTAAGACAATATGGCCGCTGGCTGCGTGACAACTATGCCGACCTGGAGCACAAGGAGGTGTGGCAGAGCTTCGTGGTGATGGCTGTCATCCTGTTTGCCTTCGGCTTCTATGCGCTTTCCAGCGATGGCCTGGTTTACGAAATCATATTACAACTGCACTCCATAGTGCTGGTCTGCTATCTTTTGTGGCGTGTAGAGACGATGAGTGACCTCAGTGTACAGAAAGTCTCCGTTGCAGAAGACACACCATTGTCAGATACTGGGGCCGTTGCGCTGTCAGATGCAGAAGGCACTCCGCTGACAGGTGCAGAAGATGCTTCACGGCCTGATGCAGAAGATGCTCCGCTGTCAGCCGCTAAGGTGACGGCACCTCAAGACCTTATAACCTTAAAACCTAATAACCTTACTATGCTGCTGCAGCAGAAATGCATTGACCGCCAGCTCTACCTGCAGCACGACTTGACGCTGCAACAGCTGGCCAGAGCCATTGGCACTAACCGCTCCTATCTGAGCCAGTACCTGTCGAGCCAAGGCATGACCTACCATCTCTATATCAACAATCTGCGTATCCAGCATTTCATCAGCCTCTACGACGATGCCATCGCCAACCATCGCACCTTCACCCTCCAGCAACTGGCTCACGCCAGCGGCTACCACAGCTACAGCACCTTCAGCCTTGCATTCAAGCATCGCATGGGACAGTCGGTGACAGCTTGGATGCGCGAGACGGCAAATAAAATGGGCGAACTGTAAAACATCTTCCGGCAATTGCCAGGACAAATTAAAAAAAAACGTGGCCAGTAATGCTGCCAGTTCTCATTTTTTTCATATCTTTGCATCCATAAACTATATATAAAGGATTATGAGGACAAGATACAAGAAGAATACCAAGGTGCTCGACATTGTGGTTACGGCTCTTGGCGGCACGCTCTCAGTGGGAGTAATGCTGTTTGGCATTTTTCACTTCGGACTTGAGGAGACGTGGCCAGAGCTGGTGCTCAACGTGTTTTACATAGCCTGTCTGGTCATGATATGGATGTACTTCTTTGCCTATCGCATTACCACCCGCCAGTTCAACTACTGGTGCTCTATATCGGCAGGCATGACGGTGTTGCTGCGTGATATCCTTTGTCCGCCGCCCCTGGCTAATTTTACCCTGCGTTCGGTTTGCTTCACCCTCTCGGTGCTGCTGCTGTGTACGCTGACCTACTTCTATGCCCGTAAGGAGTGGCAGAGCTACACCAAGAAAAACCTGTGGGTTATCTTCCTCATCGATGCGCTGATAGCCGTCTTCTACCATATAGACCTCATGTATTTTGAGCCCATCGATGAATACACCAACTATTTCCTCACCGAGATATGGATTCGTCCAACCATCACCTATGGTCTTGTGGCCTGCTTCGTGACAGAGATGCAAGAAGATTAATCCTACAAACTTCCACTTTGATAGCCACAAACTCCCACTTTGATAGCCACAAACCGCGAGTTTGAGCATACCAAAGTGGAAGTTTGGTTACGGCAAACCCTCGCTTTGGTTACGGCAAACCCTCGTCGAGGTACGGGGTTGGCGGCGCTGAGGTACGGGGTCCGCAGCGCTGAGGTACGGGGTGAGCAGCGCTGAGGTTACGGCAAAATAAAAACTTGGTGGCTATCGCTGGAGCAGACGGCGCGAGAAATAGCGGACGGGATACCAGACGGAGAGGAAACCAACGGCAACCACGGTGACGAAGATTAGCACGACATCCCAGGGGTGTACGCTGACAGGGTAGGCATCGACCACGAAGGAACCTTCGGAGGTGCCCAGGCGGACGAGGCCGTACTGCTGCTGGAGCCAGCAGAGCAAAAGGCCGACAAGGGTGCCGACCAGAGCTCCGAGGAAGGATATCATGCGGCCCTCGAAAAGGAAGACACACGCTATCTGCCTATCGGAGGCACCGAGATTGCGCAGGGTGACGACATCGTCGCGCTTGTCGATGATGAGCATGGACAGCGAGCCGATGATGTTGAAACAGGCTATGACGAGAATGAAGGTAAGGAAGATGTAGGCTATGAGCTTCTCTATCTTCATAATACGGAAGGTGTCTTCCTGCTGCTCAAAGCGGTCCTGCACCTGATAGCGGCCGCCGCAGAGCTGCCGGATGTCGGACTTGACGCGGTCGAAATCGCTGCCGGGCTTCAGCCGGAGTTCGAGCGAAGATAGGCGGCCGGGCTGGTCGAACAGCTGGCGGGTGAAGGCCAGCGAGGTGATGATGTAGTTCTTGTCGTACTTGCTTTGCTTGACGCAGAACAGCACACCAGGCGAGAATAGCTCGTCTTCTACGAAGCCGTCGCTGGGGTTGGCCAGGTTGAGCTGGCCTTCGCGACGCGGCGCATAGATGTGGAGGGGCTGTAGAAACTCGTAGCCCATGCCCAGCTGGTAGGCCACGCCAATGCCGAGTATGCCGTAGTGCATATCGGCGGCATGGAGCTCGAAGGTGCCGTCGCCCTCCAGTATCTCGCGGATGTGCGTCAGCTGGTCGAAATTGTCGTCAACACCCTTGAGGCGCACCATGACCTGGCGGTCGCCATAGACGGCCAGCGCCTGGTCTTCCAGACACTCGGTGGCCACGTCGACGGCTGGCAGCTGGCGGATGCGCTGCAGGATGGGGTCGGCGGCGTCGGCCGTCTTTCCCCTCAGGGGCGTCACCTTCAGCTGGGGGTCCATCTGGGTGAAGAACGAGGCCACCATGTCGTGGAAGCCATTGAACACACTCAGTGTCACCACGAGTGCCATGGTGGCCACGGCGACGCCGATGGCGGAAATGGCACTGATGATGTTGATGGCGTTGGTGGACTTCTTCGAGAACAGGTAGCGCCGGGCTATGTAGAAGGGGAAGTTCATTCACTCTTCACTTTTCACTCTTCACTTCCCGAGCAGCTCGTCGATACGCTCGATGTAGTCGAGCGAGTCGTCGATGAAGAAGCGTAACTCAGGAACGATGCGCAGCTGGTAGCGGATGCGTGTGCCCAGCTCGTAGCGCAGTTGCTGCTGGTTGCGCTGAATGTTCTGCATGAGCTCGTCGGCACGCTCTGAGGGGAATATGCTCAGGTAGGCCGTGCAGACACTCAGGTCGGGGCTAATCTTGGTACGCGTGACGCTGACCATGACGCCATGTAAGGAGCGCGTCTGCTCCTGGAAGATTTGACTGAGTTCCTTCTGAAGCAGACGCGCTATTTTGTTTTGTCTTGTCTCTTGCATTATTTCTTTCCGTCTACTTGCAGCAGTTCAATCTTGAAAATCAGCATAGAGAAAGGCTTGATGTCAGCACCCTGCTGACGCTCGCCGTAGGCCAGCTCCTGAGGGATGTAAACCTCCCAGACGGAACCTGCGGGCATGTGAACGAGTGCCTCAGTCCAACCCTTGATGACCTGATTGGCACGGAAGTCGGCGGGCTGGCCACGCTTGTACGAGCTGTCGAAGACGTTGCCGTCGAGGGTCTTGCCCTCGTAGTTGACCTTCACCAGCGACGTGTCTTTAGGCAGCGGACCGTTGCCCTCCTTGATGACCTTGTACTGCACACCGCTGGGCAGCGTCTTCACGCCTTCCTTCTTGGCATTCTCCTTCAGGAAGTCCTCGCCGGCCTTCTTGTTGGGGCCAAACTCCTTCTCCATGTTCTTGGCCTTGATGGCACGCATCATCTGCTGGGCGACAACCTGGGCAGAGTCAACACTCATGAGTCCGCCCTTGCCGGTGGTGCCGCTGATGAATCCGGCCATGAAGTTCTTCAGCGAGATGGTCTTGGTAGAGTCCTCGCCAAAGAGCTCGTGATTAATGCCCTTCACCATCTGGTTGGAAATCTGCTGACCAATCTGAATGCCGGCATAGTAGGCGGCTTTCTTCTTGTCGTCGCCGGCGTTGGCACCTTCGTTCAGTCCCTTAACAAACTCGTCCATGTAGGCAGTGTCTACACCCAGACGTCCCACGAGGTAATCCTTCAGACCATTGGTCTGAGCCATACCGATAGCATAGCTGACGGTATCCACATCACTCTTCAGGCTGGCCTTCGGAGTGCCGTTGCCGCATGACCACATCATCACGGCAGCTACTGCTGCAAGTGCAGCAAAAGTAAACTTCTTCATTGCTTGATTAAAATGTTAATATGCTTACTGTTTCTTAACTCTTTATTCTTAACTCTTTAACTATCACATCACCTGCAACAGCTCGACATCGAAGACGAGGGCTGCAAACGGAGGGATAGACTGACCGGCACCACCCTCGCCGTAAGCCAGACGGTAGGGTATAAAGAAACGGTACTTGGCACCCTCCTGCATCAGCTGCAAGCCTTCTGTCCAACCGGCAATGACCTGCTGGAGCCCAAACACGGCGGGTTCGCCACGCTGGATGCTGCTGTCGAAAACGGTACCATCGATGAGGAAACCCTCGTAGTGGCACTTCACCGAGTCCTTGGCGCTGGGCTTCTTGCCGTTGCCCTCCCTCAGCACCTGATACTGCAATCCGCTGGGCAGCGTAACGACACCAGCCTTCTTGGCATTCTCGGCCAGATATTTCTCGCCGGCCTCCTTGTGTACCTTGCCCTGCTCGGCACGCTGACGGCTGATTTTCTGTTCTTGCTGGGCGAAATAGTCCTGCACTATCTGCTGGGCTTCGCTGCTCTTGACCTTTAACTCGTGGCCGGCCAGGACATCCTTTACGGCCTGGGCAAAATCGTCGATGTTGAGCTCGGCGCCACCCATGTTTGCCAGTTGGTGGCCAATGCCGATACCCAGTGCATAACTTACCTTATCCATCCTTGTCTTTACTTTTATACCTTATTATTATATTAACCTTTTTACAAAATCGGCCGCAAAGTTACGAATAAACGATGGAACTACCAAACTTTTAAGGCTTTTTCAATATCCCAGCAGCTGCCCCACCCGCAAAGTGGCAAAATATTTTGCGCTTTGTGCGTGATATTTCAAAGAAAATGACTACTTTTGTGCTGTCTTAACATTTTACCGCTTATGAAGAAAATCGTTGTTTTAACTGGTGCCGGCATGTCGGTGGAGAGTGGCCTGAAGACTTTCCGCGATGCCGACGGACTGTGGGAGGAGTATCCCGTGGCCAAAGTAGCCACCCACGAGGGCTGGCTGGCCGACCCTACCCTGGTGACTAACTTCTACAACATGCTACGCAAGAAATGCTGGGGGGTGAAACCTAACGAAGGCCACCGGCTGGTGGCTGCCCTCGAGGAGAAGTACGACGTGACGGTAGTGACTCAGAATGTAGACAACCTGCACGAAATGGCGGGGTCCTCCAAGGTCATACACCTGCATGGCGAACTGATGAAGGTCAGTTCGAGCCGCGATGTTGACAATCCGCGTTACATCAGACAGCTGACTCCCGACGACTGCGAGATTACCCCTGGCACAAAAGCTGGCGACGGCTCGCTGTTGCGCCCCTATATCGTGTTTTTCGGCGAGGCAGTGCCTAACATCACCATAGCTGCCGAGGAGTGTCAACAGGCCGACATATTCATCATCATCGGCACGTCGCTCAATGTCTATCCCGCCGCAGGGCTCATACAATACACGCGGCCCGGCATTCCCATCTATCTTATCGACCCGAAGCCCGTAGCCACTGGCAGCAGAGAGGTGGTGCAGATACAGAAGGGAGCATCGGAGGGTATGCGCGAGCTGTCAGCCATACTGATGGACAACTGAGTCTCACGCCTGTTGACTACGTTAGCCAAAGACAAAAAATAGGGAAGCTATCTTCGCAGACTGCTTCCCCTCGAGGAAAATGATAAATATAGATTAAAATTACTAGTTGTGTGCAAGTGCAAAGGTACGAATAGTTTTTCAACTCGCAAGGGGTTTACCCACAAAAATGCACTTTATTCACATTGTTTAACCGTTTGACCACGCAAACTCAACATTTAATCATGCTTTTCTGACATCTGAGCACTGCCCAAATGTTTCTCATACTCGCCCGGTGTCGTCAGCATACGTACTGCCTCGGCTATTAGCTTGTCCGAACGGATGCCTATCTGCATCTGTCCAGCCTGATAGTAGTAAGCACCAACAATGTCCTGCTCCAGCAGCTGTTGTATCTCGTCACGATGACGGTCAAGGTCGCTGGCAAGGTCGTGGTGGTCTATCTTGCGCTTCAGGGCCTCAAACTCCTCAGCGGCCTCATCATAGTACCCTTCAAACTTCGCCACCCGGACAAGTTCCTCCAGCTGTTTCTTGCTGACCTGGTCGTAAGTGAAACCGGCCTTGACGACACGTTGCTTGAAGTCCTCGTAGTCGGCATCCGTTAGGTGAAACTCGCTGGCGGGAGCTATCGTGGCATGCTTGGAAATATAGTCTGCCACATAGTCGAACGCCACCTCCGTAGAATCCAGGCGGTCCAGGTAAAGCGTAATGTTGGCCATCGTGTCTGGCTTCAGTTCCACGTCAGGCTTTATACCCTCTTTCATCTTGATGCCGCGACCGCTGGGCAGGTAATAGCGCGAAGTGGTAAGCTTCAGATTGGTGTTGTAAGGCAGGTCAACATTAGGAACCTGGACCAGGCCCTTGCCAAAAGTACGCGTACCCATGATGACACCGCGCCTCAAGTCCTGCAAAGCCCCACAGGTAATCTCGCTGGCTGATGCTGTCTCGCCATTGACCAGCACAACCAATGGCATGACCGTGTCAATAGGCTCTAAGTTAGTGATGTATTCCGACGAAGCACGTTTCAGTTTGCCTCGCGTCTCCACTATCTTCTGACCCTTCGGCAGCCACATGCTCAGTATGTCAACACACTCCGAGAGCGAACCTCCGCCATTGCTACGCAAATCGAGTATCAGCTTCTGGGCACCCTGCTTTTTCAAGTCTACAAAAGCCAGGCGCATCGCCTTTGAGGGCTCGCCCGTAAAAGTGTTCAGGCAGATATAGCCAATGCTGTCACGCAACATGCCGTAATACGTTATCTCTGGCATCTTGATATTGCGGCGCGTCACCTTCAGGTTTAGGGTCTTTCCAATCGACGGACGCAACACCTTCAACAAGAACGTGCTACCGGCATCGCCACGCAAATGACTGCTCACATAGGCCGTATTCTTGTCAGTGGTAGCCGTGTCGTCAATCTGCAAGATAATGTCACCCTTCCTTAGGCCAACCTCCACTGCCGGCATGCCCGCGTATGGCTCGTCTATCACCACGCGTTTCAGACGACGATGGTAGCGTATCAAGGCCCCTATGCCTGCATACTTACCCGTCAGCATGGTCTTCAGCTCTTTTTGCTTCTCCTCAGGATAGTACTCCGTGTAAGGGTCCAGAGAGCGCAGCATGGCATCAATACCCACCGTCACCACCTTGTCGGCATCGAGCGTGTCAACATACATCAGGTCCAACTGCTTGTACAGCGTATTGAAAATCTCCAGGTTCTTGGCCACCTCGAAATTATGGTTTCTCACACCTTGCGCCTGCATGGCCACAGGCCAGCATACCAATAGCAACTGAAGCATGATGGCACATTTCAGCAATCGTTTCACCATAGCACTATCAGCCGTGCCCATCACATTGTAAATATAATCACCTACCATATAATTATTATTAGCTTTCCATCGTCATGATTGAGTGTTCCTACGCGGCGTTTTTCCACCGTCACACCCCTTTCTACTCTCCATTTCGCCTGCAAAATTACAAAAAAACTATCGTTTAATGAATTTTTTAGGGAAAAAGTTTGCAAGATTCAAAAAAACTCCTTACCTTTGCACCCGCAAATAAGAAATGACGCGCTTCGGCCAGTCTTTCAAGAAAGCACTGCTTCAGTAGCTCAGTTGGTTAGAGCACCTGACTGTTAATCAGGGGGTCGTTGGTTCAAGCCCATCCTGAAGCGCCAAGCTAAAGTGCTGAAAAGCAAGGAGTTACGAGAAATCGCAACTCCTTTTTCGTTATTTA
>Ga0310691_10001258_pt1 | contig 39690 bp, 33 predicted proteins | sample 176DNAGHGlowgp2_FD_203887 | JGI IMG/M metagenome (GOLD analysis project Ga0310691, IMG submission 203887) | Sheep rumen microbial communities from Palmerston North, Manawatu-Wanganui, New Zealand - 1766 DNA GHGlow gp2 (v2) (version 2) | ecosystem: Host-associated > Mammals > Digestive system >... | reverse complement strand
TTCGCCCTTAAAAACACGAAATCCTTTATCCTCAAAAAGGAATTCAAATTTCTCTTTATTGTACTCAAAGCGTATTCTGGCCTCATCCGACTGCCTTGATCTTCTAATCTTATATATCTTTGCAGTAACAGGATTATCACCACTTGGAAGAATTTCATTACCTATAAGAGCATTGATAAATGTTGATTTTCCAGAACTATAGTTGCCAAAAACACAAATAGGAATGATATCCTCCAATGCATCAGAAATCTTATTAAGATCTCTAATAACCTTCTTATCATCAGAAATAATGCTCTCGATGATAGGTTTTACATTAGAAAATATATTCCTAATATCTCCAAATATTACGCGCGCATTCTCAAGAAATGTGTTAGTTTTGAATAATTCAACCACTTTGGCAATGTCCTTAGCCTGACACACATGTTGTAACTCTACAAACTCTTCTTGTGTTCCCTCAAAATAAATGTTAATCTTCTCCCCGCCATTATAATACTCATCAATAATTATATCGATTATATCCTTAATTCTAAATGGCAAAAAATTCCTAACAGACTCGTCCTCTCTCAATTTGCTGTTTAAATTGCTTAAATCCAAATTATCCCAACAATTGTTTTGCTTATTAAACACTAAGTACTTTATTTCGTATGAATATGGATTGCTAATAATCTTTATAGTCATATGCAAATTCCTCCCAATGTAATTCTTACTACCATTATACACCAACAGTCTCTATTAGTAAAACATTTATCGCCACAATGTTTAAATTTTCACTTAATATATCCATGTAAAAAATAGGAAAAGTGCACCTCTCGATGCACTCTTCTATTAACACGATAATTTCATCAACTTTCCCTTATTGATATCAACCATCCCCCTACCTATAACACCTTATTTCATAAAACATATTCCCACGATAAGTCGTAGTCCCGGCATATTCAATATAAAAGTCAGGATCAACCTCAAGAAGCAGCATCCCCGCGATATAGTCTGCAATCCCCTCTTCGCTCTCAAGAAGCCTTCCCGTAAGCGTAGAAGCCTTCTTAAGGTCAGTCTCAACAAATACACTGTAGTACCCAAGTCCATCATAAGGATACCAATCCTCATAATCTGCCTTGCTGATCTTGCCGCTGGCATAGAGAGCATCAAGATTATCAGAAGTCCTGATCATCCCACCAGCCATGCACTTAGCAGTCGCAAGCGCAACAACCCTGTTAGGATCATAATCAACAGGCACATATGCGCTGGTAGTCTCCTCCCTTGCAAGCTCCGTAACAGTAACTGTAGCTACTGTGGTTGTTGGCTGTACTGCAACAGTCTGAGTTGCAATCGTTGGTGCTGCAGTCGTATTCACTTCAGCTTTAGTTACTTCAACCCTAGATGCGACAAATGTTGTGGCTTCCGTCATTGAAGCAGATGCAGATTCTGTGGTAGCCACCTGCGAGTCAAATGTTGTGGCTTCCGTTGAAGCTTCATAAGTAATCGCCTCCACATTTACAGGTTCTGTCGCTTTAATCGTAACAACCTCACGGCTGGCAGTAGTTATCTCCTCTGAAACTCTTGCCTTTGTCGTTATCTCTTCTTTAACAGACCTTATCTCTTGCGGATCACCTCCAACCTTCTTCCCGCAACCACAAATACTGATCAATAAAATTATCACCGGAATCAAGATCTTCCTCATAGTCAATACCTCCTACCATGTCCCGCTACTTGCAAGTATCAAGACCAATCTAAGCATAAGACAGAACACGTGCCATCAAGATGCGATACTTCAGAAAACTTCAAAATATGACCCAGAATGATCTAAGTGACGCTTCCAATATAAACCCGGTCTTAATCAGAAAATACGAAACAGGCACAAGAAATCCCAAATTCGACCAACTAAAAACAATCGCAGACGCCCTTGGTGTAAGCGTCCTCGAGTTCCTCGAATACGACCTAAAGACAGTCGGCGACATCATCTCACTCATCCAAAAGCTTGACACCGAAACAAGCCTTCAGATCACAGGCCAAAAAGATGCCTCCGGCAACTACATTCCATCCACTATGACACTAAGCTTCAAAGACGAAGCAATCAACACTGCTCTTGCTGACTATCTAAGCTGCAAAGAAGATTCTAGCACTGCACATAAACCCGAGCATATAGTTACGGATAATGAAAAGGGAATAGAACTTACCATCGAAGATCAAATGTCGCAAATGCTATTAAACGATAGGGAAATAAAAAAGCCTGAGGGGTGAGCTCAGGCTTGGGGATTCATATCAATTTACTGTTGTAATAATTCTTTCCAATTTTTGGAAACCTCCACCTTTATAACATTGAACAAATATAAACTCACAACTTGCTCATCAATTGACATTGATGGCTGGTGTTGCTTGCGTTCTCCCATGCATTGTTCTACTTAGAATTAAAAGACCCAACATGGTCCGCATCGTTGAGAGGCGTGTTGGGTTCTGTTCCGTTGCCAGCCTTATGATATCGACTGCCTGCGGATACTCCACCTGCCCGGCAAGTACCAGAACGTCTGGATTAATATATATCGGAAAGTACTTATAGGTATCAGCGTGAAATATCATGGATATCAGAAGCATCCTCAGCCCGAAGCCTACTTGGAACAATACTTTTTATGCAAGCGCAGCATTGTAAGCAACTTCAGCTAACAATGTTACTACTATCTCCCCTCCATGTCAAGACAAAAATACGAAATGTTTCGTCAACTGGATCTATCATTGTCCATCTACAGATTTTTCGGGTGGCACCCGCGAGATTCATTAGATTCCACGCGGTTCGTCAACTGATTCGTCAACCGGTTCGTCAACTGATTCGTCAACTGGTTCGTCAATTGATTCGTCAACTGTTGACGCACATATCTTTGCTTCAGCAATTGGCCGGATCTTGGCGAACCGAATCGACCGTTAATTGAATGCCTTAAGCAAATGCGCGCCTCCGGCAACAAGCTCGTCCTTTGGACCTGCCGCGCTGGTGAAGCCCTGGAGAAAGCAGTCTCCTGGTGCAAAGATCAGGATCTCACCTTTGATGCCGTCAATGATAACCTCCCGGAAGTCATCGAAATGTACGGCAACAATTCCCGGAAGATCACCTGTGACTATTATATCGACGATAAAGCCTTTCTCCCGGCTATGGTAAATGCTTAGAGCTTACCCGATGAAAGTTAGCTCTTTTATATCTCGAGAATCTTCTTTTTGTAACTGTGCCAGTCACTGCTACATTATCTCTTATATACTATCTTATAAGCCTCCATATTATATGCTTGAAGACCTATAGCTTTATCACTGAATTTGCAATTCGTTTTTCTTTTCCTACTTGAGTTGTATAGAACCGCTCTTCTATACCATACAAAAGAAGCTTTAACTCATCATCAGAGTTTATCGAAAAAGATTTTTCGTCCTTTTTTATCTTAGGACAATACCCAGTGATATAGGTAAAAATATTCTTTCTGTCTTTTTTACTGAGTTTTGACAAAGTTTCCATTGCTAATGCGATTCGTTTTCGATTGGGTGTTTTCACTTTTTCAACTGTGAAATCAGTTCCAAGAACAATAAAATCTTGTGTCAAAAAATCCTCTGTTTCCTTATCCGTTGCTTCACGATACAAGTCACTTATTCCGTTGAATATTCCGGTTATACTCGATAATTCCTTAAAGTATAACTTATCCTCCGAGCGATCATAAATAGCATCTGGGGAATCATTTATCGGTATCGCAGCATAATCATCATAAAACTTAAATTCATTACCAATTCTCAATATACCCTTTTTTCTTACGAGACGAGCTTTGCCAATCTTCTGAAAATAAATATGTTCACTGTCCACTTCAAACAAATAGTCAATAGAATCATACTCATTTCTTGATAACATGGAATAGTCCACCGGATTAATATCCTTAGTTATAAGATCTATGGCAAATTCTTTTTGTGAGAAAGAACTGATACAATACCACACTCCGCTCTCTACATTTGTTGCCGGGTCATATGGAACTACTTCTTCTATCAACTCATCTTTGCTTTTATATATCATATGTTTAGATTCAAGAAAAACCCTATACTTTATTCCTGCACCTTTGGATTTTATTTTTGCATATATCTTGTTCATGAGATTATTCCTTTCCCAATATGAATGTTGTATCATTTATTCTTCTTAGATTACCAAAGTCCATATCTTCCACAGAACGAATAATTCTTCCGTTTGAAATAACAAATACTCTGGTTCCGTTAAGTGTTTCCACATGATAGTAATGATAGCCAAACAGCAAGAAAATCGGATTAAAATATTGTGCCTGTCCAAGAAACGTAAATACAAACACTATAAAATATACAAAAGCCAATGAATAAACACTGGGCACGCTCAACGCAACGAAAAAATATCCCAGATACACCGGCAAAAACTCATTATCCGCAAGCACTATTGATCTACCTGTTGTAATTTGATCTCCACTATACTTAAACCATTTTGACAGAATAATTGACAAAATTGAAAGTACAATAGGAATACACAGAAGAATCGCGGATGTAATAATCCGATTTTTCGCTAAAAAATCCCATTCGCTTTTAATTCCATATACAACAATCATCCATGAAGTTGAATTCAAAGCTAAGACAAGTCTATACAACAAACTCATAATATTCTTCCTATTTTCATATAAACGAACTTAAACGTGCACTCTTTTGCATGGTTTTAACAGATTAACTATTATTTTCCTAATCAAAATAATATCATCCAAAGCCTAAACGGCCTCATTTTTACGAAGATTATAGCCCCCATGTGAAGCATGATTTCTCGTTTCACTTAATCCCAAAACGCTTCTACATATGGATGTAATCCATGTAATAATATCCTCTTCTGTGCTTTCTTTTTCCCATAGGTCACAGGGGGATCATATCTGTTCGTACGATTCTTGAAGTTCAACAAATCCCGGATCAGAGTTTAATTTCATAATCAAATCCTTTAAAAGGATTACAAAACAAACATGCTGACCATCAGAAGTAAATAAATCATGTGTCACACCATGGTATTGTCTTAATCCCTCTTCCCCGTCTAATAGTCTTGAATTTAGAGAATAATTTTCTTTATATTGATTCCCCGCCTCCCAAGCAACAACTAAATCTATATCGCTAATATTTTTAGTTCCATCATCTAAGTCTTCCACTAATCCATCAACAGAATACTTATATTCCAAAACCTTAGGTTCTGATATATATTCATCTTGATCTCCTAATACTTGTGCAACGTCCTCCACAATACCTAATGGATTTTCAATCGCATCATACCTATGAAGTGCATCTTTTCTTATTACAATTCTGAACAATCCATCATATGTTGATCTTTCATTTGTTGCCATAATACGGATACCCCTAATTACCCCTCCAGCAATTAGTTGATTAAATAACGCAATAACGTCCTGCTCTCTAGTCGGTGTAGACAAAACAGCAACTTCATTTATTGGGTTAAAGAAATGGGGATTATTGATAACCAACGGTGAATCTTGTTGATGTTGTGCCATTTCTTGTTTCCACTGATTAAGTTGCATTTCTCTCACTATATCAGGCGCAGCTCCAGAATTGGATTTTAATGAGGATTTTACCATTCTCAATGGTCCATCCATCATCTTTCGAGAAATCTCCTTTGCCAAGTCCACAACGCCCTTTTCAAATCCCTTTCGTCCCATGTCAACATTACAGTTTTCAAAGTGCAAAAGGATATTAGCTTGCTTTTGTCTTCCTATGTTTTTTGTAAGAGGAATTTGTATTAAATCACCCTGTGGCATATTATTAACAGCCATCTGGATACCACCATATAAAATGTGCTGTCCTTTCCGAATGCCGCTTTCCCTATCAATAGCCTCCCAAATATTTAATGAATAAACATACCCAAACATCGATGTGATATTATAATTTTTTATTGTCTTTTTCTCCTCATCACTTAATGATGATATTTTTCCAATCATGTCGTCAGCAGTCCATAGTCCATAAATACCATCTAGATTCTTAAACTTATTGGGTAATGCATTTGTGTCTCTGCCATTCTTATACTGTTCGTCTCTCCACTTCAATATATCATCAATATTGGCACTTTTATTAACCACTTCATTGATCATTAGATATTTAAAGTTATGCATTTCTTCCACAGTGGAATTACCATCTGCGTCAATACACTCTACCGTCACTTTGGCTTTCGATTCTCGAACAATCTGTCCTAAAGCTGTCTGTACCCTTAATACTTTTGCCCATCCTTTTGCATCCTTTATTGATATCCAAGATAAAGAACCGGGTGTACTATAACTGTCGCATTTCACAGTCATCAACGTTCCGTGCATTTCCTCTTCAAAAAAGGAATTATCAATCGGTGAATTATCCAATTCCATCTGAGGTCGGTTATCAAGTTCTTCCCCTGAAGACCATTTCCTACCATCTCTCATAAAATATTTAGCTGAAAAATAATCATTCTTAGTAATGACACGCAAATAATTAAATCCATATGCCAAGTATGTAGCACCAACTCCCTTTCGACCTCTAAGGTTCTTTTCTTTATCCTTAAACGAATAGTTTGGTGCTAAGAAAGATTTGAACTCTTCTTGCTTAAAACCAACTCCATTATCAACGACAGTAATACTATTTTCTTTAATATTAATTATTACTTGTATTTTGGGTTCGTACCCAGCTAATCCTTCCAGCTTATCAACCGCATCCAATGCATTCTGAATCATTTCACAGAACGGATCAAACCATCCAACATAGCAGTCAAGCACATTTTTAATCATTCTTTTTTTTGCGCTTAGTGCCGCCTCTTGCGTATCAGAATTCTCAAGGGGATCAAAATTACACCAAAAATCTGTATTCATATGACTATGTACCTCCTCATTTGTTTATAATAATCACAATTATGTATTTCGAATCAATATTAAGTTCCAAGCTAAATCAACGGCATCCTCAAATACGTATTGGTTTCGTACTTATTGGCATAATTGGGTATACAGTCCAGATAAAATGTTTGAGGTATACCTATTGCTAACATTCCATCCTCATTTCTGTATTTCATCATTATCAGTAAATCATTTTCATATAATCCCAATCTCAAGGAATTAAAACACTCACTGTTTTCTGAATTCATTTTTGATAATTGCACCTGTTTTTGTGTGCGTTTTCCTAAGGTAACATATCCCTTGATCAATTCTATAGTTTGCGTATCAACAATGCTAACAGGGCTGCCAGAAAGACCTTGCAAATTTCCTTTTGTTACATATACCAATCTTTTGTCGATCCTTTTATTATCCATAGCCAAAAAATCTGACTGATTATAAAAGAAGTCAATCGCCTCGCCTGTAATAGCAATATGTGTTTGGTGGCTAGATCTATCTGTTTTGTTTCGAATCATTATATTGGCATTTGCCAATCTAATAGAAATCATTTCCTTGAAGTTTTCATTTGAAAAGTATCTATCTACCATCAAATCGTTATATCCAAGATCAATGAAATAGTCTTTAACTAATTGAACAAGCATATCGTAGGCTGCCATTTCAAACCTCCTCTATAGATCTTTTTATTGCATCAGCAATAATAGTCCCCAATAATGGTGGAACTGAATTTCCAACCTGCATATATGTTTTCGTGTACGATCCACGGAAATAATAATCGTCAGGATATGACTGTATTCTCGCTGCTTCTCGTGGAGTTAATCCTCTCGCTTGAAAAGGATGAATGTACATATTACAGTCAAATTTCATATGTGCAGTTATAGTTTTACAAGGCTTTTCAGGTTCAAGCTTAAAGTATTTATCCTTAAATATTTTTTCTCTGCGTTTGTACGGCATTATATCAGCAATTTTAGGATCCGCTGAATTGTCACCTGGATTCAATCTTCCAAAAATATCAATATCTCTCTCATTATTATATCTAGCCTTGTGATTGAACAATATACTCTGATGGCGACCACTGTTTATCAGTTTTACATAGTCAGATTGCTTGGATTTACTCAATCTAGAAAAAGTATAACCAGACCGTGCATCTTCTCTCTCCGTTTGATTAGGTATACGTTTTGCCTCAAGCGAAGGCAAATCACTTATTGCATCAATCAAAACAGCACTCGGCATGTTTCTCCCTGTCGTGAATATTTTTTTAAATACACTTTCATTGTCGATGCCTATTCTGTTTCCGATAAAGATTACTCTTTCTCTATTCTGCGGTATCCCAAAATCCTTTGCATTCAATATATGTGCCGTTGCACTATATCCTATCCTATTAAAATCTTGAATTATCTGCTCCTTAACGCCCAACATTCCTCGTACATTTTCCATAACAAAAAAAGTGGGTGCTAAAATCTCTATTGCTTTAACAAAACTCTTATACAAATGATTTCGTGGATCATCTATTAGTCTCTGTCGATTAGCCATGCTAAAGCCTTGGCACGGAGGACCTCCAATCACTACATCTACATTCTCATATCTTGATAATTCTTCTATTCGGACTAATACATCATTAATATCTCCGGCAATCAAGTGTTTTTCTGGAACCTCAGGATGATTCAATGAAATAGTATCTATACAACAATCTTGAATATCATTTGCCAAACTCATTTTAAATCCAGCACTATGGAATCCAAGAGACAACCCACCAGCTCCGCAAAAAAAATCTGCATAAGTTAATCCTTTACGCTTTTCTTCTTTTTTCTGCTTCTGTGTTCTATATGCATTACACCATTTTGAGATAGGGCACTGATTACATGATCCCTGCTTACACAATACAGCTATTTGACCAAGCACCTCTTGAAAACTGTCTATTAATGTTTCTCTCTGTTCTTTGAATTCAACATTTTTATCCTGTCTGGATTTATCTTTTGTAAAACCACATACTTTTTCCAAAACGAACAACGCGTCCTCACGAGAGCATTTCTTTTTGGAGCAGTTTGCAATTTTCATTATATCTTCTAAATCATTATGCATTTATGCTCACCTGTTTTAATATACTTTTTGCAATTGCGTAAGACACATTTACCGTGACTGCATTCCCAAACTGCTTATATGCTTGGGCATCTGATACTTCAATCTTGAAGCTATCCGGGAATCCCTGCAGCCTCGCGCACTCTCTTGGCGTAAGGCGGCGAACACCCTTCTCTTGTGTCACATAATTATCCTGGCATGCTCTATGCATTTTTGCCATAGTCGCAGTTAATGGTCTTGCAATTGTAAGATCTATTTCCGATTTTGCATAATAGCCACCAGTTCCATTAGACAAGATTGTTTTTAGTATTCGATCACTCAAAAAATACTTATCAGGTACATCTTGCTCAAGAAGATCTTGAAGAGTAAGCTTCAAAGACACTCCCTTAGGGAACTTATAATCTATATCATCCATCAAGCAAACAAGAAAAACTCTATTTCTGGTTTGCGGAACTCCATAATCAGCGCTATTCAACTGAGCTGGAAAAACATGATATCCTAATCCCTCTAAGGTTTCTCTAATCACCTTAAAAGTTTTTCCTTTATCATGAGTCATCAAATTCCTAACATTCTCTAGAACAACAATTCTGGGCTGCTGTCCTCTGTTCCCTTGATTTTCGATTATTTCAACCACTTTAAAAAACAGCGTGCCGCGTCTATCTTTAAACCCATTTTCCTTACCCATCATACTAAAAGGCTGACATGGAAATCCGCCTATAAGTACATCATGTTTCGGAATTGAATCTAAATCAACTTGATTGATATCCGCACAAATTGCCTTATTAGGAAAGTTCTTGTTATATGTCTCAACGGCGTATTTATCAAAATCATTTGACCATACTATTTCATATCCAGCTTTGTGAAATCCATAGTCAAGACCTCCACAGCCGCAAAACAAGGATGCCACTTTCATCATTACCTCTTCCCAGGAAATCCCTCATCAATAAGCTTAGCCTCAATATTCACAATTCTTTGGCACTGCTTCTCAGAAGGAATCCTTCCCTTATTCATTTTTGTTGCCGCCATCAAAAAACTAACATCGATCTCTGTGAGGCACTTCTTTTCTTTCCCCCACGCCAATGCTTTTTCCCAGTATTCCTGCCCTTTTGATACTACTTCTGCTTGTACTTGAATACCATTAACGATGTAATGATCCTTTCTACCGTTAGACTTTTCTTTCTTGACCTCATCTTTATCAAGCAAAACTTCTATTATCTTCTCGTCAAGCACATATTCTTTTGCCTTAAGCGTTATCCAACACTGTTCTTTTTTACACCACTCAGTAACATTTGTAATCGGTCTGCTTTCATCTGTGATATGTAAGAAGACAAATTTAATCATTTTAATCAGTTCATCATATAATTGATCTGGAACAGCTTGTTTATCCCATATAAGTCTTGTATTCAACCCATATCCAGGAAACTGCTTTTGAATCATAAAATGCAGATAAGATAATGTGTAAACAACTATATTAGCTTTATAGCCCTTTTCATACCAATCTTGTTTCGGAACCAAGCTGTCAATGCATTTGAAAATTATGGCAACTGCTACAGTATCCCTATAATATTGCTCGTTAAATTGAACATCATCCTTATCCCATTCATCAACAATATAATTAGCAAATTTAGTAAAGTTCTTCTGAGCACCTAAACTTACGAAATAAGGATACTCTTTCCACGAATTTTGATACTTTGCAAAGTCGGTTTTCGTTATCTTCTGATCTTTTGGATTCTGCATCTGATATTTCTTCTTTTCAGCCTGCGTCATTTTACTCTGTTCTTGCTCATACTGGCCCCGTGATCTTTCGAAAAACCAATGTGTTTCATATTGTAATCCATTTACCGCAGGAGCATAAATACGTCTTGATATCTGCTGCATGCGTATATTAAATTCGTGATTCGAAAAGAAATCCGCATCAGATACCTTATTCTGGCTATTTGATCCCCTTGATATCTTTGGAATCAGGATCTGAGCTTGTTCATGATCCGGAATCACTGTCAGCTTCATCTGTACATAAATGCCTGATAAATCTGCCTTATCTTTATACCTCGTATTCGAAAGAGATGCGGTTGTTTGCCCTCCATTAACAATCTGAAGATTATTGATTGAGGTCACATATGTTCCACCTGCCTCTGATGTGGTTTGAACACTATTAGCAGTAGCTGATATTCCATTATTATATGCGAAAAACATCCTCTTGCTCTCTCCATCTGCTTCTAGGATGGTTTTCCTAATATTCTTATTTACATTCCCTTTGGCTGATAAAAACGATCTAACATTTCCTTCCAACAGCGTACTTCCGTATGTATCATACAAATCTGCAAGAATTGCACCTGGAATAACGCATAACAAACACTTCACATCATCCGTTGAAGCATCACTTGCCTCAAGACACGGCAGGCCTTTCTCAGTAATCTTTAAAAAATCTATCTCAACTGGTTCATGACCATCACCCGTACTCATTACACGGTATAGCCTTTGAATATCCCAAATATTGTATTCGATACTAATACCATTTATCTGACCAAGGTCTAATGTGGAAATTTTTCCACTCATTGCCTTATCAGTAACAATAAAAAACTTGTATTTACGAATGGTATGTTCAAGATTAACTATTCTTTCTACTAAATCATAAGCCGGTGTACTTATCTCCATCTCATTCCTAAAATTCCCGTTCAATGAGCCATCTAGAAATGTATTTAATTTCTCAAATAATGCATTTGCATCAGTCAATGTAAGTGTACTTGCTTCGTTCTCACCATCATATTCAGCAATGAACAGCGACATGGAATAGTCATACTCATCAAACGAATATGCATCCACTCTATAACTTTTTCTCCCATATTTGCCCGTAGAAAAGCACTCTTCGAAATCGGAAATCACATTAATGTCCTGTAAATCCTCCAGTACCGTTTTCACAAATGTCGAAGCAGTACCCGCATCATCAGCTGCTGCAAACATCTTTACATTTTCTAAATAATCTTTTCTAAAATCACTCAGCTCCATATGTATTCTTCACCAACCTTCCAGGGGTCAATACCAGCTAAAGAAAGATCATATCTAACAGCAACTATTTCAGAAGGAACCTTATCGGTTACGAGTCTCGGAAAGTCTTCTCCCACACGATAATAGTTACTTGTTCCAATCCTTAATAAAACTTCTTCATACGCTTGTTTATCCAGATATCCTAGTGAAACCAGCTTTTCCTCAAAAATTCGGCTGGCATCAGGTGCATCACTTAGAACACTTCGCATTTTGTCTACCATCGCTTTTACAGAAACCGCATCCGGATCAGTTTTGGAAGATTCATCCACGTTAATTATCACTAAACACCCAGGTATATCTGTTTCCAACTGATTTAATGAAGAAATGGTAACCTTATCTTTCCCAGTGGAAATTGCCTTTATCTCATACCATTTGTCGTTTAATACATAGTCTCTATCTGCTCCGGAAGGTCCCTGCCAGGATTGAATAAGATCATCCTTTGAGACACCCTTATCCAATAAATACTGAGCAAACTTCAATTCTCCAACCAACCCTTTAAGAACACTCATCGGAAGAGTTTCGTGCATAGTCGCAAATAGTCTTTGCCAAGCTAAGAATCTTGCCGCTACTCTACTTATGCCCTCTTGTTCAGATTTAGCAGTATATGAGTTCTCTACCAAATCAACACATAGCCTGGCAAAAATCTCCTGATTTTTACTTTCTACCGAAGCAATCTGTGTCGCCCATTTTCCATCTTTGCGTTTGTTCTTTTCTACTTCAAGAGCCTTGCTCGATTTCATCTGGCATGGTTCTATCACCGTTATAAGCGCCAATTCATCATAGCCTTTTTCATTAATTCCAATGAAAAAATCAAGCGGATGTGATGGATCAAGACGTTGCATATAGCCTTTTTGTGTTCTAAAATCCTCCCACTTACTAATAAAATCAGTCGTCTTCATACTCATCATCCTCCTCGAAATTAAGCATATTCTGTTCACTTACCATATTCAGAACATACTTCACTTTCTGGCTTTCATTAGAAGCACCTTTGTATGCCCCCGGAAATCCTAAGCCTAACCCAATCACAGGAATATCTCCGACAAGTTCTATAGACGCCTTGTCTGAATTTGCTTTCCTTCCGCTTCCATCCTCCTGCTTTGGAATCTGTTCTTTATCAATTTTAATCACATAAATCAATAGAACCGGTTCTCTTTTCAATTTAAGATACGGCTTATCTGGAATTGTTTTTGCGTCTGGCTTGTCTTTATGAAATTGTTCTTCAACCTCCGTCTTAGCTTTTTCTGTCAAACCGTATTTCGTTGCTCCTGGCACACCAACTCTCGCACGCTGGCCAGAAATGAGCAAACATTTATCATCTGTCAGCATCACACGACTTGAATACTTAATGCTTTTACAAACATCTTCATTCTGTATATATTTAGCTTCCACAAGATCTCCGCTTCCGCCTATAACAGCAACCGTCCAAAGCGGATACTCCGCAGAATTTCTTATATGTGCCGAAAGGTCGCTTGAATTAAATGGAATATGTCTGGGATGAGAAACAAAAGCAGATATGTACCTTGCTATTATTTCTTTTTCAACCCCAGAATAAACCAGTCTGTTCTTATCATAATTTAGGTTTGGATTATAGTATTTCTTGTCAGATGCCAAATCACACAACAATTCATTAGTTAATTCCAAATTGACCTGTAAACATTTTGCTTTGTTTGCAATCAATTTTGGAGTTTCCACCACTTCAGCAGCAAGAGATATCCACTGCTCTACAGTAGTCGTAGCTCTCATTTTTGAACGAGCAGTGACGAACAACGATGCCATATTCTGCTGAACCTTTAGTCCAAAGTCTCTTGGAGTAAGTCCAACTCTCCTCATTTCAACTATCTCATCCCGCAGTTCGTCCGTGGCATTAGATATATATTCATACCAGCCCATCGCAGCCGGTTCCATCCATATCTTAAACAACTTATCATAGCCATTTCGATACCCAAACCATCTTCCCATCTGCATTAAAGTGTCATACATCTGAGAATTCCTATCGAAATAACTTACGCTCAATCCCTCCAACGTTAAACCTCTTGATAAACTATTACCGCCTACAGCAATTACTCGTAAACCTGTTTCTTTGTATGGCTCATAATCTAATCGTTCAATTCCTTTTTCTTTGGATTTCTGATTAACCAATCTAACTACAATCGGAGCCGTTGATTCATATAATCTATCAAGAACATTTTCCCATATCTGATTTGTTATCTCTTCAAGGTTATACTCGGTCCAAACATTGAATAGCTCTTTTATCTCTTTATGCTCCATTGCTTGCGCGTATGGCAATTTACTGTATGACTGAATCTTCAGTAAATACTTCGATAAATATTCATTAACCAGATCAAATACTTGATCTTGAACATTAACAAACTGGCTCACATTAATAAGCATAGATCTGTGGGATTTTTTATTTCCGGTCAGATCCTGTAACGTGTTTACTATAAGGAAGTATTTAATAGCTTTTTTCAAACTATCCGGCAAATATGGTACGACATGACCAGATTTCGCTCTTGACCTAAATACAAATGTGTTATTTTCTTGATCAATAACAACATCGTCAATTACCTCCAGTGAATTTCGATATTCGCCACTAGGAGAAAAAATTTTTCTTGCACCTATATAATGTGTAGGAGCTGATAACGCATAGATAAAATCACTCGGGAAAAGGTTGAACTCCTCTGCTCCTTTATCTAATTCTGGATCTATAAAAATATTTGCAAATGGTGTAGCCGTAACCGCTACATATGTTGAACGATTAAAGAGTTTTAATACCTCTACAATTGCATTGTTAATTGTCGTCGGGCTTTTATCAGGTTTATTTGTATTTACAGATGCATTATCTGCCTCATCATCAATAAGTAATAATGGCAGATCAATCTTATCTCCGACATGATCCGTGTTTCTTGTGCTTAACCAAGTAGCTAAGTTTTCTAAGACGCTCTTATTCTTTTTCAAAACAAGAATAACAGGCTCATTGAGACCTTTAATTGTAAAATTCAACGATTGTAATTTCGCGGAGCTGAAGTCGGACAAGACGTCTGTAAATTGATAGGCTGTTCTATTGCTATCTATACTACCAACTCCAACATACTTCTTTTCGGGATTCTTCTTTAATACATTCCTACTATTTAATCCCACAAAACCCGCGTCCACTCTTTCCTGTGTCTGTTTGCGCAGACCTTCAATGGTACCAGTTAATAAAATAATTATTTTATATCCCGCATCAGCTGCTTTATTACACAAAGCAAGATAGTTAGATGTTTTTCCTGACTGAATATCACCTAATACAAGTCCTTTTCTCTTCCACCTACCTTCTTCAGCAGGATTCCCACACAAATCGAGAATATCATCACTGACTTGACCAAGCGTATCAATCACATCGGTTTTCCATCCCTGATCCACTTCAAGATACTTATAATATCTATTCCAGTAATAAAAATTTATCTCAGCTCTTCTGCTCGCAATCCATGGATGATATGTAACATCATTGATGACACTATTTCCCATATCCATTCGAACTTTATAGCTCGCCTGTAGCTGTTTCTCTACATATGTCTTTTCACTTTCTTCCATCGGCATCAGCTTCGCCACTTCTTCTATGGCATTCTTTATGTCGTCTTCCGATGGATTTGTATCACCAATTTTGGATTTGATTATCATTCGTGCCATATTCTCACAAATGTTTAAATCAGCCATTGATTTTTTCCTCCGCGCATACTTTCTTTATCTCATCCATGTAATACATAAACGGTTCTATGGTTTCAAAGTTCTTCATTGTAGTATCTAAGTGATCATCTTTTATAGCTTGTTTAATTATCTGCCTTGCCATAAAGACAACTCTTTCGCACTCATCTTTTTCCTTGTCATGGACAAATTTCACATCTGAATGCATATCCATATGCAAGTTATTAAACGGCAAATTATTTTGCACTGTCTCCAGATACTGTTTGAGAAGTTTAATCGACTCCGGATCTAATCGATCCGTAATTAATTCCAAGGAAGGGTGTTCCATATTTACAACATATTTAACTCCTTCTCTTGTTTCGACTTTATCCCAAACATGAACAACATTATCCGCTGTTTCTTTTTTTACTCTAAAAGAATTTGCTCTTTTACTTCCAGCGGACATAGTTCCCACAAGCTGCTTAAGCCTAGTTTTTACCACTTCTGGAGGATATGCAGTTGATTTTTTTATATCAAGTGTCCATAAGTCATCTAGTGAATTAGGAATATCAACCCTCACACGTGTAAGTTTCGTAAACTCGTCCATTCTGATGAGTTTAAACCAAGTTCCCCATGTTATTAATCGTTTATTTCGGTATATATAAAAACCTTGTAGATTTCTTAATCCATCTTTGCCCCCGTATAAATCTATTTCGTCCTTGGTCATGTTCGATGGATGCGGAAGCAAATATGGTTTAATAAGAACGCGTCCTTCTCTTCCTGGTATCTCTATTTTTTCGTCATCCATCACGATTGTACTTTTTGCTGTAAAAAAGGGATCAAACGCAATCAGTTGGATGCCATTCATCGATATTTTAATTTTCTTTACGCCATCACCCGATAGGTATCTATGAAAAACAAGTTCAAGATGCTTTTTAACATCTCTCATTTTTTCTTCTAGGGCCTGTTCAAGTGTCACACTACCCGATTTAATCTTATCGAGATTTTCCCATATTACTACTGTTCCTTTTTCATAATCCTTAAGGGTATCCGCCCCTACTTGGCTCGAAATATCATCCTCATTTAGCTGCTGAAGGCTCCATGTTTTTGTTTTCAAAATATGATCCAAATCCCATCTTCTTCCAACAACTTCACATGCCTGCTTAGACAGAACAGTTAATCTTCGACACTGAGATAACGATGCCGTCTTCATTCCCAAACCGTACCTTCCAAGATCCTCATCGCTTCGTTTGTCAGAGGGGCTTGCGGTTCCATATCTCATTGCTTCAGTAATTGAATTATTATCCATTCCCTTTCCATTATCGCAAATTACAACATATGGCTGAGGAAGGTAATTGTAAAGAATTCTAATCTCCGTTGCTTTAGCAGCGATACTATTATCAATAACATCTGCAACTGCCGATTCAATTGAATAACCTATTGCACGTGTTGATTCCATTAATACCGGTGCAAAAGGCGGACACTCAATATCTTCTAATCTCATTCTTTTTCTCCTGAATAATCTTCGGGCGTTCTTAACATCCTATACAAAGCATCATAATCGTCAATCACAAATTCTCTAGCACTTCCCTGGAACTGAACCAGTACCCCTTTTTCTATCAAAATATTGATTACTTCTTGTATTGTTTCAATTGGAAATGCATTTACTATTTCTTGTTTTGTGATGCACATTTTCTTAGAATCATTTTCTTTTAAGTATTCGAGTATTTTCTTCAGCTGCTTTGCTTTTAACATATAAAATGGATGAACATCTACTATAGACAACCACCTCAAATATTTCTCACGCTGGTTTTCAAACCATTCCTTGCATACACAATATTTTTTTCCTCGAATGAGAAATGGCTTTGTCCAATAACGCACATACCCATTTTCGTCCATTAATTGGTTTCTAACATCTTGTTGTTCATCAATTTCAATCAAAAATGTATGTTTGATTCCAAACTGATCATGCGAATACTTATGATTTTGTAATTTACCAATCATATCCTCAGACAGCTTATCTTGCTCAATCAGTTCAGAAATTGTCCTATGAATCAGCTTCCCTATTTTCTCTTCTGGTAATTCTTCTTTCGCTGTCTTTTTATTTTTTGATTTAATAGGTTTTAAATTTATTCCTGCGTGCTCTTTGTAATCTAACTCAAGGATCACTTCATCGCTTTCTTTTATCCATTCAAGCGATTCACGCATTTTCTTACAGCTCTCTATAACCCTTTTTGCTAATTCATGGTTTGCGTTTTTTTCTGCAAGTTTTTCATAATACAAAAGTGTTCTTTTCAAAGTCCCGGCAAATTTAGCAAAGTCCTTATCTACGTGAACTTCAGCACCATCTAAATGCATATCTTCGAGATACCTGTTAATCACATCATCGTGTTCCACTAAATGATCGCTTATAATCTGCATACATTTTTCATGCAATGACAAATAATCATTTTTGTATTTTTTCCACACCTTCTTATCAAGGCCACCAACATTGCCTAGCGATTTTCTTGTATAACGATCATCCAGTGCCATGAAATTCGCTAATTTCATTCTAATTGAACCGGTGCTCCGAAAATTAGTCGGTTTTTCAGAATGAAAATCCAAACCATTCAGCAACTTGCTCAATGCTATTATTTCATATGTCGAATCTGATATTTTATTAATCCAGGACAAATCCCTATGTACATATAAATCAAGTGCTAACATCACTTCTTCTTCGAGCCAATTTGGACTCCTCATACGATCACCTCATATCTACACTCATTAGTTTCCAAAATAAAGATTTCTTTTTTGAATTACTCATCATCAGGAATCATTTCCATAATGTCTCCGACATCACATTGCAAATGAACGCAAATCCTTTTAAGCACATCCATTGAGACATCTTCATTTCTGCCAAGCTTCGCTAGTGTATTTGGACTCATCTCGATAGCTTCTAGCAAGTCCATCTTTTTCATGCCCTTGTCTATCAATAATTTCCACAGCTTGTTATAACTTACTCTCATTCTCTATTTTCCTTATCTGCAAATCGCATCAAATGGCCCATTTACTCCTATCGAACCATACAACTGTACAGATTAAAGTATAACAGAATCGCCTTCAGCTATCAATTGATTATTCTAACGCTTCAGAGCCACCGTTCTTATGCTTGAGAGCCACTGATTTTTAGTATTTTAACTCTTCAATTTCAGAGACAGTATCCTTATCTGCCTCATCTTTGCTTACTATAAGCTGATTTGAATTTTTTCGGAATAAAATGTTTAAATCAACATACGCATCAATGTAGATTGGATTAAACACATAATCCAATTCGAAGTATGTTGATTTAGCCTTCATTTCTCCTAAATTATTTAAATCTCCTCCCCAAAACATTTCCGGAACAGCAATCAATTCGCTCGGATTATATTCCGCATAAAGCTTGATATATACAATATTATCCCCTGAGGAAATATTTCCTTTTACTCTTGCTCTTAATTTCTGACTATCATTATCAGCAACATCACTTATATCGATTGCAACAATAATTTCAATAGGTTCTTCCGTATTCTTCTGATAGAAGTCAGAATCTAGTAATTCATTCTTTCTAACTTCTTTATCAAACACATATCGCAAGGCGTATAAAAAATTGGTCTTTCCAACATCATTCATCCCAAAAAAGATGTTCTTATTAGAAAGATCAACCGTAACTGTCTCAAAATTTCTAAAATTTTTTATACCAATAGTTTTAAACTCCACTTTTCCTGTCTCCTAATCAATTCATAAACTATCTTTCTCTTCAAGGGTCCTCATCAGTTCCTTTGGGAATCACATAAGGGAATAGCCACTAATTGTCAGCCAATCTAAATAGGCGACAGCTCTAAAGATGCATCCTCAATAAAGCGACTATCAGTTATACCATTAATCTGGCAAAAAGATTTCAATTGATTCGCAATATCATAACTTGAAATAACTTTGTTGTAATCTGCAATATATTTCCTGTATTTTTTACGAGCATATTCCATAAAAAATTCCTGAAACTCAATCGGTAAATCGCCTTTTGTTTCATGTCCCGTAAATGGATCTATAATCTTTGGGGTGTAACAGATATTCCATGGAGCTTCAAACAAAAAAACATTTTTAGTGCGTCCCCAAATATGCGAAACTTGATAATTATATATATCTTTGTTTCTTGTCAATCCGGTCATCTTTCTTATTTGTGCCTGCGGTTTATTATTATTTGTCGGATCTTTTTTTATATGTGCATTTCCGAGCAAAAAATTATAAAAGTCTATGTATAACTGTGTACCGCGAGCATCTCTCCCGTATCCTCTGATATATACCTTTTCATCATTTAAAATACGGTTCTTGAGATTTTCCCATTCTAATTCCACTACATCCATTTCGGGAAATATAATAGAGTCCCTTCCCCATTCAAACAGAGCTTTTGGCTTGATGCCAAAATAGTTCATGAAGTCGTAATAGGAATCTCTGCTATCTTTAAGAAATCGAATATACCAGTTTAAACCGGCAAGACCAGCAGTCCCTCCCACAGAATCACGAGTAAACACTGAGCACTCTCTTAACGCTTTTGTTATTTCCACATCCTCTAAAACATCCGGATCTGTAATGTCATATATAGAAGAATATCCCGTTACCGGGGCCATCGAAACCCCCCTCTCCAAGTCGTTTATATATCGAGGTGCACTTTTCACATGTTTTTTAATGTATTGTTCGAATTCCCTTTTACGTTCGTCTCCAGACATTTTAGAAATATATTTCATTACATCATCCCTCCACAACAGATAGATAGTGTCAAATAAGACACTCATTATTATTACTTACATAAAAAGCAAAACGCTTCGCCACCAACCAAAACTTTCTTTTGTTTTCGTTGTTCGAAGCATTTATATCATACGTTTTAGTTAACCGCGACAGGGCGACGAGTCACCTTGACGTAATCATTTTCTTGAGTAAAAAAAGGAGATTTCACTTGCGTGAACTGATGAAATCTCCCACTACTAAATTACTGCATTTTAAGCATTTTGTCAAGGATTATTGAGGATTTAATCTTGCTGTTACATTTTGTTAACAGTTACCAATTGAAACTTGCAGATAAGAATGCTATAATGCTATAAAGAATACTTTGTACACATTTGTTTTTATCAATTTAGGCAGGGAGGAACTATATATGGGAAGAGAGAAACCACAAAAGGTTAAGCTGCTGATATTGGAGGGGATATTAAGAAGCGAGACGGATCCGGAGCATCCTATGAAGACGGAGGATCTTTGTAAGAAGCTTGGGGATATGGGGATTACTTGTGATAGGCGCGTGCTTGCGCGGGATATTGAGATTCTTAAGAGTTTTGGCTTTGATATCCGCAGGAAGTATGTTGCCCACTCTTACGCTTACTTCATGGAGGGAAGCACTTTTAAGATTGCTGAGCTTAAAATAATTGTTGACGCATTGCAGGCAGCCACGTTTCTCCCGGAATCGTTGACGGATGAGTTAGTGGGGCGTATTGCGGATCTTGGTGGCGTGTATAAGAATGAGCTTCTTGAGGATGGTATTGTGTCCTTCAACTTAAGGAAGCACACCAATGAGGATGTGTATGAGAATGTTGCTGCCCTTGAGAGCGCTATCAAGAAGAAGTCTAAGGCCATGTTCAATTATTTTGATCTTAATGAGAAGAAGAAGAGAATCTATCGCAAGGATGGCGATTTCTACACTGTCGAGCCTATCGTTCTCATATACCATGAGGACCTGTACTACCTTGTGGCCTATTCGTCGAAGTATAAGAACTACACCACTTACCGTATCGACCGCATGGAGAATGTCACTGTCATTGATGAGCCTGTGACCAAGGTTGCAGAGCGCAAGATCCTTAACCCTGCAAATGTTACGAAGCAGACTTTCAAGATGTTTGGAGGCGTTCCTTGCAAAGTTACACTTACATTTCCTATAGAGCTTCTTGGCGCTGTATATGACAAATTCGGAGAAAGCATCAAGGTCACTCGCACTGAGGACATCTGCACTATCAAAGTAACTGTTCAGCTCTCTCCTACATTTTACGGATGGATATTCCAGTTCGCTGGAAAGATGAGGATTGTGGAGCCTGATGAGGTTATTGTGGAATATAGGGAGATGTGTAGGAAGGTGTTGGAAAACATATAATTAATATTAAGCCTTTGTATTGCTTTCATCCATCTCAAATATCTCCTTCATATCTTCCCATGTAAGCCCTCCTTTGGAGTGATGATGCCAATTATTCCACGCTTTCTCTGCTTTTTGCTCACTGCCATCAATGATCTTACTTAATTCAAAAAGCTTATCATCATCTCCTCTTATCTCTTCATCTGTAACCTTACGAAGGCGATATAACGGCGACAGAGGCGGTGCATATGTAGTACCGCTCGAATCCTTATACAGCCTTTTATGTTTTAATGTTGTGATATTCCACTCTTCAGTATAAGGATACTTAAATACCATAGTCGGAAAGCAACAATTCCATTGATTGCTGGTTTCAAGGATCATCGCATGAAACTCCGGACCAAAAGGTCTGCAGTCTATCACAACAATATCCCCCGGATTAAACGGCGTATATAAGTCCAGATCTCTCTTAAACAGACTGCCAAATAACCGTTCGCCATTACTTGAAAAATAATATGTATTATCCTCACATTTAACGGGCCTCAGCTTCTCAAACCAGCATATTTCTCCCTTATAACAGTAATAATCATATCTTGGCATTTCACGATCCTTATCATATATATCCCAGACCTCGATCCTGTAATAGCCAGCATATTCAGGACTCACATCACGTTCTTCATTCCTGATATATTTAAGGACTTTATGATATCTGGTAAATAATCCATGTGAATAACTCTTTAGTCTTAATTCGTCAATATCATACCACTCATCAAACAAGACCATAGGCTTGTCAAAATCCCAATCGTTTCCCCGACTTATATAATCAACGGCCTTTCTTAGCTCCTTTAATTCATTATATATAACATCCCAGATATCATTATTTTTATTATGGCTTAAAACTTTTCTTATGTCGTGTTTGATATTTTTGAAGCTATTCCTCTGATTGATATTTTCTTCAACGGATATCAATGCATCATAATTGATATTCTGCCTTTGGCCCAATAAAACCAATAATTTTTCTTTTTCACTAAGGGGAATAGGTGCGCCGCATATAATCTCAACCAACTCATAAGTCGAGAGCACATCCTCACCAGAAGACAGATACTCTGTCATTTCATCGGGAAATTCGCATCTGACAAGTACTTCAAGTACATCTTCCGGGGTTATCACGCCTTCAGAACCGGCATATGTTTTAAGATCATCAATACATTTTATCTCTACCAGGCGATTATTCTTAGTAAGGAAAAGTTTACACTCCTTTTTAAGTGCACAAATGCAGAGCATATTTATAAATACTTCCATACTTTCGCCATCCCATATTGCGACGCAACGATCACAGTCATATGCCATTTGAAAATATGTCTCAACACTCTCAACAGACTCCCTGTTTTTAAACATGGAATACGTTGTTACATGTGGATACCTTATGCGTTCAAAATATTTGCTTAGGAGAGTATCAACCCCTTCACAATCACTTACCAGAAATTCATCCCCTGCTTTTATATGTTCATCCAAAATATTCCTGACAATCTTCGGAAGATCAGGGCTATGATAATATTTTCCTTTGCATCCGCATACCAAAACTCTCAATTAAATCTCCAGCCTTTTCACTGTTTCAATCTTCTGAATAACGTTTCGCATCATCTTTTGATAAGAAAAAATATATACCCGTAACATAATCCTTGTATCTCGGATCAAATTCTTTCGCCTCTACAATCTGCCCCTTAACATACTTAAACTCATCATCAATGATACTTAATGCCTCATTACAAGGCTCATCATTCTCATCATATACTTCAAGAACTAAAGCCTTTGAACACCTCATAGAAGTTATAAGAGAACCACTTCTTATGGAATCCTCGGGAATCAATAATTTTACAATCTTTTCATCCCGACACTTCTTCCACGCAACAAATGCTCCCTCTTCTGGGCAACACATAGGTATGTAAAGCCCCTTCGCGCCTCTTATCCCATCCTCTGAAAAGTCAACTCCCTTTGCAGTAAGCCCTGTCATATCGGCACCTGTAAAATCAGACCAATATACCCTGTATGCCATATTCATTTTTACATTTCTAAGATTAACATCCGTAAATATTGCATTATCAAAATCGGAGTTGTCAAATTCAGAATCTTCAAGATCAGAGCCTGAAAAATTACAGTCACAGATTTCAGAAAGACAAAACATTGCTTTTTTAAGCTTTACCGCCTGAAAACTACAATCCCACGCACATGTCCCTATAAAACTCGTCTCAACACCTTCACATCCATCAAACTTAGCATTGCACATGCTAGATGTACAAAAATTAGTCCTATCAAGCCTTGTATTTCTAAGATCAGCTCTATCAAGATAAGCACCGTTCAGGGAAACATCAGTAAGATTAGTTCCTGAAAGATCAGCCTCGCAAAGATTAACTCTATTCAAGATAGCACCTGTCAGATCAAGGTCTGACAGATTCATTTTACTCAAGTTCATATTACTGAAATCCGCTCTTTTCCCATCCGCCTTCTTGCCAAGCCAGAGCTTATGAAGCTCGATCATACGATTCAATTCGTTTCTATCAACAATATCATTATTCAAAATAGATACCTTGTAGGATGCACTTATTCCCATATCCTATTCCTCCTCGCCCCATCTTATTATCTCGATTTCCTTCATCTTAGCATATTCAATTGTTTTCTTGGTTCCGCCAGGAGCCCCGGTAAAAACTGCAATAAGTCTTGAAGCCCTGTCAACCATCCACTCATTTCTCTTAAAGAATGCAGCTCTTCCCGGATGATTACTTACATAATGGATCTTATCAGCATTTTTAATAACAAAATTATATCTATCACGCCAGCTACTATCCCAGTTATCCTCCATTCCTATAAAAGGAACACAAGCGATCAGTCTTATAGGCTTTCCTTCCTTCTTAAGCCTTATGATCTTCTTCCTTCTTCGTAAAACATGATATTAGCCTCCTGTTAAAAAATATTCATTTCAAAAATGGTATATAAAACCGAACTTCCATACCGCTTCATCTAAGACGAAGAAGTTTTTGACATGTAAGATATGATAATATTATGTTATGAGCTGCGAACTGACCTTAAAACCTTTATAAATAATCAATAATAAAATAATCAATTTCACTTTCATAAAACCTTAACACAAACCGGCCTCATAGCGGCCACTGTAAAGGAAAAAAACTTACATACTTACATTCCGGAAAAGTTATCTCAAATATCTACTTCAAATTCAACATTGCAATTAAACTTATCAAGTTCAAGTAAAAGCGTATTGATACATTCATCAATTCTTTCATATTCCTTTTGCACATCATTCATATCAAAATTAGAATATTGAACATATGCAGCAAGCATTTTCTGATAAAGTGCCGTATTAACTTCTGCACACATTTCCTTAGGACGCAGCTTTCGCATTTTTGAAAGCACCTGCTTTCTTTCGTTAAATTGCTTCATCTTCACCAAGACAGTATCGATAGTATATTTCTCTGAACCAACAGTTATATAATTCGTTGCATTGGAATAATTTATCGCATGCCTTAACTTCGCAATCTTAGTCTGAATCTCATTAATCTCGTTATTGACCTCATTAAAATCATATTCCGGGATAATAGGCTCTTCTCCAGGTGCAGCAAAATAACAATGTCCCTTCTTTTCAACCTCTTTCCAATAAGCTTCATCCTCTCTTAACTTCTTAATAAGTTTGTTAGCATAAGCAGATGTCATCTTCATAAATACTACCTCCATTTCAATTCTTGGTTATCAATATCCTTGTTACAATTACACATTAGCACGTTTCTATTGGTTTGTCAATATCAAAATTCGCTATTTACAAAAAATTTTTTTGAGGCTATAATAAACATATAATATATAATACGGAGGATTGCTTATGAATACGCATAAAATCAAGAAAATCTTAACCGACATTTTTGAGGATAATATATATACTGTTGCCCATCCGGCGACTTATGTTGTGGCCGAATCAAACGGCAACCCAACAGGAAGCCTTAATACATTTTTAGAAAAATACCCAGTTAAACCGGCTATAGTTCCATTTCTTATAAAAACCCTTGAAGAAAATTGGGATAAAGTAATCCTACTTTCCAAAATGTGTTCCGCAGCTGAATGTCGTGACTTTCTTCTCTACGAAAGTTTCACTATGCGTCGTTTTATGAACGACGAAACACCTGTTGGTCTTTCAAAGCTCGCAATAAAGCTTTTGAATATAGAACCGGAAGAAAGCGTTGCAAACCTGTGCTCCGGTCAGATACCATTTGTCAGGGAATCTGTTACATATGGAAATCATAATTCATATTTTGCAAGTGAAACTTGTGAAGAAAAAAGAATGATCGCGCTTATGCGTTCGGATCTTCTTGAAGAAGACATTGTCATCACTTCAGATAACTCACTTGATCTAACAGGCTCTTTCGACAAAATATTCTGCGATGTCCCATTTGGGAAAAAGTGGAAGGATTATAATAATTCATATACTATGCAAACTTCAGCAGATTGGCTATTTGTAAATAACTGCGCCAACCTTCTAAGCGACTCAGGCAAAGCTATCTGTATTGTAACAAGCGGAAGTCTCAAAAATGTATCTGATAAGGTTGAAAGAGAAAAGCTTATAGATTCCGGTCTCATAGAATGCGTGATCACACTGCCAGATAGAATATACGAACATACTGCTATTGCTTCAGCGCTTTTAATAATCAGCAAAAACAACAAGAAGACTACATTTGTCGATGCAAGCGAGTGCTATACACCACAGCGACGCCTGAAAGAGATTTCAGACAAAGATATAGATGATATACTCTCACTTATTCCCAATGCTGCTACAGCTTCAATAGCAGATATTGCCTCCAAAGATTACGACCTTTCATTCGCAAATTATAAAGATAATACCAGCGAAAAGTCAGGCACCGTTCCTTTTGAAACACTTATAAAAAGAATTACACGTGGTGCGCAGGTTAAGGCAGACGAACTTGACCTTATGGTATGCGAAGAGCCAACCGACATAAATCTTTTGATGCTTTCTGATATGCAGGAAGGATATGTAAATTCACAACTTCCATTCATCCGTGATATGCCTGAAAGATATCTTAAGTACTGTGCCGCTAATAATGCGCTCATTCTTTCAAAAAATGGTCTTCCTGTAAGAAGTGCTATCGTAAGTGTTCCCGATAACAAAAAAATACTTGTTAACGGCAACCTCTATATTATAGAGCTTGATGAAACTCAGATCGATCCATATTATATAAAGGCATACTTTGACTCACATGAAGGTCAGGCTCTTTTAAGGAATATATGCGTCGGAGTTACAATTCCAAACATTCCTATAGAAGCACTTAAAAATCTTCCGATTCCTCTAAAAAGCAGCAAAGAACAGCAAAAGATCGTAAGGCAAATTAAAGAGAAATCCGAAGAGATACTTATGATACAGAATAAGCTTAAAGAAGCAAAAGAAGAACTTAAAAGTATTTTTTAATGTAATAATATTGTTTTAGCAATTTTACCTGTTGCTAATTGTCAAGGGTTTGTTGTACCACTCTTGGCATTCACTTCATGCAGGATCACACGCTTCAGCCTGTCTTTCACGGTCTGGCTGCCTTTCTAAGCAAAATGAAGCACCACGTTGTACTTCATATTTCCGATTTTCTCATAAAAAGAGGGGGCCGATGTATCAGCTCCCTCCGGTGTTACAATATTCAATTCTTTCGCCATATAATCTCCTTTCTCAAAGCGTAATATTTCTATCTCTGCTAACAGTTCTCTTGTGGCTCTCGTTTTCAAGCATTCTCTCAAGATCCCGCTTGTTGTGATTAAGCACTTCCATCTTGGCAAAATCCAAGGTGGCATCCGATAATGGTCTTTCTGTTTTCTGATACCTTTCTTTCAGACCATCAAGCTCCTTCTGCCAGTTGTTAGGTTGAAGCATAACAAATCAATAACTGTTAGCCCCCTCTGAGAATAATTCTTTTCGACGCATTTTCCTGCCATAATAAGCAGATGCTCCGCCACCAATACTACCAATTTCCGTAGCCGAATCCACGTAGAACACATCATCTAAACTAGCAAATACGAATTTATTGCGTTTGTACATAGACCATACTTCTTTGATTTCAGAAGTTACATTCAAACTATGAAATGTTTCTACAATTTTGTAGGTCTTGTAATCATCAGTGTAATACAGATACCCCATTTGAAGTTCATAATTCCAGATAACTACAGCTTGTTGCTCATATATCTTGGCTAATCTAAGCATATCCTCTTCAAAGTGCTCATATGTAATAGTTCTTGGACATATAACATAATATGACTCTTCTTCTGCAATATCCTCATCACCTTCTGCCCACTGCCCTCTGATTCTACTAAAGCCATATAACAAGCGTTGCAAATCATCAGATAACCTTCTATTCCTTGCTTTGTTTTGGGTTTTAGATTGCCTTGATGTAGTATTTGGTCTCTCAAAGTCATCTGATGTTACAAATGCAGTCAGTGTGGCTACATGATTTGTTTTAGCTTGCGAGAGTATTCTCGACATAGATGACGCATATATTTCCGCTGAACTTTTAATGTACTTCTTCATAATAAAATCCTCCTTTCACAACTCTACATAGTTATTACTCTTCTTCATCATCACTTTTACAGCGGTGATACCCCTACCTTTAGGCATGGGGTGAAACCGCTCCTGCTATGATGCAGGTCTCTTATCTAGGTTTGTTGTGCATGCCACACTGCTCCTTCCCTCTCAGAACTGTTTAATGACACACCACAGAGCTGCAAGTTAGGACGAACGCCCACAGGTGTGATCGCCTAAATAACGTAAATTCTATTTCAAGTCTTAGGGTAGTCAGCAAAGGTTTGGTACAAAGTTCAGCTTCTCGCCTTATTCAACCAAGCCCCGTCTTTAGACGTGGGGATACTGATCCCAGTACATTGCCTTATATGTTTTACTTGCAAGCATTCTTCCATTAAGTGTAGAATACAATTCAAATGGGGTATCATGTACAGTCATTGAAGATAATACTATACTGTGATTACTAATTCTTGTGAAATATTGTTCTACATTATCCATTGTAACATGTTCAAATGACATCTCAACTTCGCCAGCCTGGTTATAGTAATAGCCAATAACGTTGACACAACGTTTAGGATTAACATTACTCATCTTAGGTTCAGTTATGAGTACACTCTGCTGATTGAATTGCTTGCACCAACGAATCATAAGATCCTTAAAATCTTCTGGAGTGAACCGATTGTTGAATATTAAAAAAGTGGCTTCTTCCACAGGTACTTGTTCAACATTACCATCTTCGTCCCTAACTTCTTCATCGAATCCGCCAAAAACCTTATAGAATGTTAATCCAGATTTATGAATCTCTGACTCAAGCTTTTTATTGTTAAGTTTATTCGTCGCTATAGAGTTTTCAGATTTATATGCTGTTATAAACCCACACATCTCCGAGTTAAGGTGTCTTGCAGCTCTGCTAAATGTGTTACCATATATGGTTTCAAAATTAGATTTAATATACTTCTTCATATTGATGCTCCTTTCTAAGCTAAAGTTATCTTAGTTTCTATATAAAGCCTATTCTTACCTTTTCCTCAGCATCTTCTACTTGATCCGGGATCTTGATATCCTCAGCCAATATTGTCGTAAGGCACTCATCAGACATCTTATCAATAGATTTTGAGGAAACTCTTGTAACCATATTCATGATTGCCTGTTCATAAAGATTTCTTACAAATCTTCCGTTTCCAAAATCATTCTTATGAGCAACCTTCTCAAAGATTTCCATTGATTTGATCTTAGCCTCTTCTGATATAACAATTGACTTTTGTGCTGCCATATGTTCGAGGATTGCAAGAAGTTCATCCACATTATAATCTGGAAAATCCACATGAAAAGCTATCCTGCTTTTTAATCCTGGATTTCTTTCCATGAATGTCATCATCTGATCTGGATATCCAGCAAATATAACGATGGTATCTTCTCTGTGATTTTCTATCTCCTCAACTATCGTATTGATAGCCTCATCGCCGAATGAATTAGTATGATAGTCAACAAGAGAATATGCCTCATCAATGAATAGGATCGATCCCTTGGCTCTGCTGAAGGCATCTTTAACAAGCGGTGCAGTATGGCCCACGTATTTGCCTATAAGATCTGCTCGCCCGACCTCTATAAATTCTCCTTTTTTTAGAATCCCATTCTCCTTAAAGATCTCTCCTACAAGCCTTGCTACTGTTGTCTTCGCAGTTCCAGGATTTCCTGTAAAGACCATACTTCTTGCCATATTACTAAAAGATATCCCTCTTTTTTCATATTCCCCTAAAACTTTATAATAACTGACTGTCTTTCCTATCAAATCCTTGATCTTAGTAAGTCCTATCATACCCTCAAGCTTATTCATACCAGTATTCTCCACAATGATATCACTATCACCGGATAAAACATTCTTATACGAAGGAAAATATTCTGTTCTTATATATTCAGAATACTTTTTTTCAAACATCGAATCTAATTCTGCCTTTGTATATTCCCTTTCGGATTCAAGACCGCCTATGACACTCTTCACATCTATAAAGCCCTTTTCCTTTGCAAGCCTCTTAAAATATGACGATGCTTCTTTCTTGTTAAAAGGTCTGTCTGATATCGTTACGAATGACATACTATTACCAAGCATGCTTTCAATTTTCTTTCTGCTAACATCATCATTCTTCTCAATGCAAAATATAGTAAGAACTTCATTGGCATACCTGCCAGCATGCATACATACCTGCCCTATGATATCTTCACAACTTTTACGAAGATTGAGATTATGGTTACTAACTATCAAAGTACCCTTTTTGATATTCTTATATATATCATCGATTGCTTCCGCTGCATCTCTTGATCCTGCCACTAATTCATCTATTTCCAATACACGCAGGCTTTCAAGACGATTATTCTCCTTAAGAGCTCCTATAAGCAAAAATATTCTTTTCTGGATATCAGGAGACCCATCATCTTCGATTATATAATGAACAGGGTGTCCATAAAACTTCTTTGTTCTACTTTCCCTAATGCGACATGCTTCATCATACAGATCAGGCATACACATTAATTTAGCATATTTCTTTAATTGTGCGGTATTATTACTTTTGGGGTCAACAATATACTCATTAAAATCATAATCAATGACCCTTGACTTAAATCTTTCCCCGACATAATCAGGCAACTCATCATACAAAAATCTTCTGCGTATCTTACTAGATACATCTCTGAGACCAATTTCGTTGTAGGAATAATCACAAACATCAAGGCCGACATTTGTAATAAAATCCTTTATCTTGCTCTCTGGATCAGATATTTTCTCATCAGACACAAATATGCATGTGGCATTTCGCTGCAGAGACATAGGCCAGCCGCAGCAATTATCATTTTCGAAAGAATACTCTTTACACTTTTTAATAACCTCTCCCTGCTCTTCTTCATTTTTCGAAAGATTATTAAAATCGATCTCATAATATCTCATAATGCTTCACCTCTCTAAGAATACTCATTCATGATCTTATGGCAATCGTTTATACAATCTGCAAGTTCAATTTTACCCTTCATATGATCTCTTACTTTTTCTAGCATCTTATACTTTCCTTTAAGTTCATCCCTGTAGTATTCAAGTGCCAGATAATCACTGAAGTACAACATATCTTTGCTCTTCTTTAACCGTCCGTTATCATCGATATGATACGCTTCTATATTCACATCAGAAAAAACATGATTATATTGTATCTTCTTAATAACAAAGGGATCTCTATTGTCACTACCATACGGATTATATACAAGATCACCCTTTTTGAAAGGAGTTGGAATTTCTATATCAAGACCCTTAAAAAGATCGTCAATATCCCAATCTGACTCATCAACATTCCATTTCTTAATCTCCATAAAATCAAGCTTATCTGGATCAAATGTATCTGCATGATGTGGATTCAAAAACTCTTCAATAAGTTCATCTTCATATTTTATATAATCCTTCAAAGCACTATGAATACTTGTCAAACTGCTTTTCCACATGCGATCCTTCTTTATATCACAATCAGGCATATGCTTTATTATCCACTTGTATGCCTTATGCTTTTTTTCAATAGAAACTGTGTTGCAGCTATTAACGATACATGCTGCCTCTAAAGCATTAAAGCCGTGTTCCTTTTCCTTAAGATATTTTCTTATATCCTTTGAATCAATATATCCTAATATATTCATAATGCCTCCTTTTATCACATTTCATCAATAGCTGATTCTCTCAGATAATCCTTCTTTTTTCTGGTATATTGCTTCTTATCAGCCATGTTTGTAGTTGCTGGATTAACAATACCCCAGCTTTTTCTCATACTCGCATAATATGCCTTTTTTTCCTTTTTACTTCTCTTATCAATAGTTACAAATTTCTTCATGAAAAATAAAACACCTTACCTTTCGCTCTGAATGGAAGTGATCTTCCTGTTGGGATCAAAAATGCATGTTCATGCTTCACTTTAAGATCATCCTCGATCTCTGCATCAGTTATTATAAGAATCGGTCCATCCGCGGGAAAATCATCTGCCTTCTCAATAAGCTCTACTGCCGGTTTAAGTATGGTTCCGCCCCTTCCTGTAACCTCAACTCTTCCTGCAATATCTTCTGGAGATACATAACCAATATCATATGGTGCAGCATCACAAAATACAACGCGTACATATTCTACCTCTCGCTCAACAGAATAACTCACTGCTGCACCAAGAGCCTTACCTATCAGCTCTGCAGACATCGACCCTGATGTATCAATAATAACAGCATATGTCCTACTCTTATCAGTCTCTTGCTTAACATAGCCTGGCCTCGGAATATCAGGCGAACTACTTTGACGTCTGCTTGGGTGTGCATAACTGCGATGCTTTTCATGAGGAGGAAACCATGTATCAAACAACTTTGCAAGTTCCACATCCCATGGAATCGGAGGCATCAATAAAGCTTTTATTTCCTCAATAAGTCCTGCCGGAACATATCCTCTTCCGCTTGAAACATGATATTCAAGACCGCTTTGTAAAGCGCTTCTGCAGAAATCGTCCAAACTAACCGATTCTTCACCCTCTTGCCATCCGTCATCAATTATATCTCCCTTACCACCAATGCCGAATGTATCATATTTTTTATTAGTTTTTAACTTGCTTATAAGTATGTCATATATTTCTTCAGCAGACATATTTTTTAATGAATCATCATACAAGAGACCAATCCTTGGCATTTTTCCGATATTCATATCAATAAGCCAATTGTTTATGACAAAATCACAGGCAATATTCCATAGCCAATGATCTCTTCCCTGTCTTCTTGCATGGTGCTGCAAACCTGCATGAAGATACTCATGTGCCAGTACAAACTTCCATTCTTCAAAATTAAGGTTTACTGAAGAATTAACAATTATTTTGGCATTAACAACATCTACTGCTGCAACTAATATATGTTCTGTATTGTTTTGGTCGGATGTGTCTATAATATCAAACCCTGTGGCTATACCGCCCAAAAGTGGATACTGATTAATAAACCACTCTGCGGCTTCTGCAATATCCAATCTTGAATATCCCCTTGCCTTGGAACCTCTAAAATGCCTTTCTATCTTCTCCTCTGATTTTACCGTATTTCTCACAATATATTTCACAACCCATGTAAGATGTGATGCAAATTGTGATGAAACGCTTTTTTCTCCAGCTCTATATCTAATAGGTTTATCAAGGCCTATCATATCTGAAGACGTTCCTGCAGTGCCAAAATCCTCATAACCAACTTTATCCTTATCTTCTAAAAGCTTCTCATATATCTCTATTTCACTCGGTGTTCCCCTGAACTTTGCAAAATTACTTTCCGCAATATCACTTACACCGAATTTAAAATCCAAAAGAAATCTTGAGACATAAATATCACATGCAATATTCCATAACCTGGCATCAAAACTATTAACCCATACCTTCTCATCATCATTTATCCTCTGCCAATACCCAGGCATATGCTCCGCTTCAAAATGTCCGAAGAAAATATGCAAGTAGCAGTGTGCTATAATATAGGCCCATTCTTTCGACGTTTTATCACAATCTATATTGACATGTATATTACCTGATGAATCAACCTTTGCAGTAATATTTTTTCCCAAATTCTTATCAAAGATAATATTGGTATACATAAATGCCAATCTAAAAAGCGGATTATTATTTACAATACTCTCACCATCATCAAACTGCTGTCTCTTTTTAGAAATCTTTTCTTCCTTCTTTTTAGCCATAATCATCACTCATTTCTTATAAGTCGTGGCAGGTCACGAATAACCTCAACCATAAACCACTCTGGTAATTCCTTACCTCCGTCAGATGAAACAACCATCTGCGCGAGTTCAAGATTGATATGAGCCAGCTCTTTTATCATAGCTTTGGCTCTGTGAGTAAGGAACATAGTATTTTTATCCATGTTCTTCTTATCCTTCGGAAGTTCCATAAGAAGCTTAGCCCTAAAGCTCTGGGATACAAAATACAAAATATCTCTATCCTTAGGATCTGAAGGAAATCTTGCCTCTCCCTTTATGATACGGTTAAGAAGTTCCTTATCCATAAGACTTTTTGTAAATGCTATGAATAAGCCTGCATGTGATGAAGAAACCATCCCATATGCAAGCACTCTTAAAAGGCTTTCAGAGACCTCTTTTTCACCGGCACCATATTCCTTAAGCGCATCGCTAAGCATATGCCATGAACGCGGTGTCGAATATGGTTCCTCGGTTTTAGGTGGCTCTGAAAACAGATGATCGGGTCTTTGGGTAATATAATCTATAACCCAAGGGTGAATAGCATTTTCATATGCCCATTCTATCCATTGATCAGGATCCACTCTAAGTTGAACATGAGCCATACGATTTATAAGTGCTGTGGACATAGTCTTAACAATAGCCCCATCCTGGGATCTATTACCAGCTCCTATCACCACGCTGCCTTCCGGAAGATGATACTCACCTATCCTTCTTTCAAGTATAAGACTATAAAAAGCCTTCTGAACTTCCTGGGAGCAGGCATTAAGCTCGTCTAAAAAAAGAACATATGGTTCCTTTCTCGCTATCATCTTCGGTGGAATAAATTCTGATGTATCCCCATTGATCCTAGGAATTCCTATAATATCTTCCGGTGCAAGCTGGCTTCCTAAAAGTGAAACACATGGCAAGCCAACATCATCTGCAAACTTTTGCACAAGTGAGCTTTTTCCAATACCTGGTGCGCCCCATATGAACACTGGTCTTATTGGTGACAGGTTAAGCAATATATCTGATAACTCATTTTGTGTAACATTAAATGCTAAATTCATACATTTTCATCTCCTGCTTTAAAATTGTAGATAGGCTTAATTATCTCAACAATATCAACTGTATCCTTAATATTTTCAACAATACTGCTCATAGACTTATATGCCATAGGGCACTCATCAAGCGTTGAGGCGTTAACAGATGTTGTATATATACCATCCATCTGCTTCTTAAACTCCGATACAGTAAAACACTGCTTAGCTTCTATACGTGACATGAGTCTTCCCGCTCCATGTGGTGCCGAATAATTCCAGTCGGGATTACCTTTACCCGTGCAGATAATACTTCCATCACGCATATTGATCGGTATTAGAAGACGTTCTCCAGTCTTAGCTGATACTGCACCTTTTCTTAGTATCATGGAATCCGTATCAATATAGTTATGAACTGTTGTGAATTGATCCTCAATATGGAGCTTCATCTCTGTAACAATCTCATTCATCATGGCTTGACGGTTTATCATAGCATATTCCTGAACTATCTTCATATCATGAATATACTCATCAAAAAGAGTTCCTTCACAATATGGCGTACCCTTCTTAAATGCTTTATTCTGATAATAATTAGCAGTTTCAACACCGACATGCCTTGAGCCAGAATGAATCACAATATATAGATTACCTGCTTCATCTTTATCAACCTCGATAAAATGATTTCCACCACCCAATGTGCCAATACTTAACAAAGCTCTTTTAGCCTTAATTCCACCATAATAGCATAGCTTGGAAACATCTATACGATCACTATATTTATGTGGCTTACTTCGAATATTAAAACCCGAAGGAATCTTCGTTCGAATAAGTTTATCAAGCTTTTGTAGCTCAATACGCTTCTCTCTTATGCGCACTGTCTCCATTCCACAGCCTATATCAACACCTACATAATTAGGCACAACCTTATTCTTTATAGTCATCGTAGTTCCAATCGTACACCCTTTACCAGCATGTACATCTGGCATGATCCTTATCCTCGATCCATCAAGAAAATCTTGATTACACATAGCCATAATCTGTGCTTTCGCACTTTCCTCAATATCATCTGTAAAAACCCTAGCTGTGTTATATTGACCATTTATATCTAACATAATATTCGCCTCTTTCTCTTGGTTTGTTATATCCTTTATTGTATATAGGATATAACAAACCAAATATAATGTCAATACTTTTTGAAAAAAATTATCAAGAAACATGGGGGTCTTAAATTTGCTATTATTACCCCAAATCGAGTAGTAGGAACGCGCGCCGTCGGGCGCACATTGATTAAACCTCTCAACATTAAAAAAAGCCCCGGCACACCAACTGTACCGAGACTTTCCCAACATTTATACGGCATTACTTATCATCTAATCATCTAAAGGGAAGTTCCTCAGATATATCTACAAATTCGCCTATGTCTGACGAATCATCTCTAGCTTGAGATGCTCTGCTTTTCTCAAACTGCCCTTCCTGTTGTTCGATATATTCTGCAAAGTCTTATATATGCATTGTCCATAAAATGCTCCTTTCACTATATATTTTCAGTTACAGTCTCAATCACAAAAGGCACCTACTTTAGTTTTCTAAAGTAAGTGCCTGAATTTTTATCTGAAAGTGGTACCTTCAAATTTATGCTGATTAAATTGAATAGATACACGATGGCTGAGGTTCCGTCTGACCACGGAATCCTACGTCACGCTTCGTCCTTGTTCATCAAGAAAGGGATTTTAACGTAGGGAACAACAACACATCCCTTATCGCCTGGCTATCTGTCAACAGCATAGTAAGTCTGTCTATACCGTAGCCAATACCACCGGTAGGTGGCATACCGATTTCGAGGGCATTGAGGAAGTCCTCGTCGGTGTGCTGTGCTTCGTCATCACCGGCTTCGGCGTTAGCATCCTGCTGCTTGAAGCGCTCGCGCTGATCGATAGGATCGTTGAGCTCTGAATAAGCATTGCACATCTCCCAAGTGTTGATGAAGAGCTCGAAGCGCTCTACCTTAGTAGGGTCTTCTGGCTTCTTCTTGGTAAGTGGTGAGATTGCAAGTGGATGATCCATGACGAATGTAGGCTGTATAAGATTCTTCTCGCAATACTCTTCGAAGAAGAGATTGACGATGTCGCCCTTAGTGTGACGAGCCTCGAATTCGATGTGATGCTCCTTAGCGATTGCCTTAGCCTCTTCATCTGTAGCTACTGTATCGAAGTCTACGCCTGAGTACTTCTTGATACAGTCAATCATGGTTATGCGCTCAAAAGGCTTACCAAAGTCTATCTCGATACCGTTGTATGTGATAACACTTGAACCGCAGACCTTCTCAGCAAGATACTTGAACATGCTCTCTGTAAGTTCCATCATGCCGTAGTAGTCTGTATATGCCTGATAAAGCTCCATGAGTGTAAACTCTGGGTTGTGTCTTGTATCTACACCCTCATTACGGAATACTCTGCCGATCTCATAGACTTTCTCAAGTCCGCCAACTATAAGTCTCTTCAAGTATAGCTCAAGTGATATACGAAGCTTTACGTCCTCATCAAGTGAGTTATAATGTGTCTCAAATGGTCTCGCTGCGGCACCACCTGCGTTCGATACAAGTATAGGTGTCTCCACTTCCATAAAGCCACGTCCATCAAGAAAGTTCCTGATTTCCTTGATGATCTTCGATCTCTTGACGAACACTTCCTTAGAATCCTCATTCATGATGAGGTCTATATATCTCTGACGATATCTTGTATCGGTATCTGTAAGTCCATGGAACTTCTCTGGAAGTATCTGAAGACTCTTGGACAGCAAAGTTATCTTCGATGCATGTACTGACACTTCACCTGTCATGGTTCTGAAGGCATAGCCTTCTACTCCGTAGATATCACCGATATCAGACTTCTTGAAGTCAGCATAAGATTCTTCTCCTATAGCGTCTCTGGCAACATATACCTGGATTCTTCCCTTAAGATCCTGGATATTGCAGAAAGAAGCCTTGCCCATAACACGCTTGAACATCATACGGCCTGCTATCGATACCTGTATAGGATCTGCATCCATGATCGCTCTGCGCTCATTATAATCAGCCTTCTTAGCTTCTCTTGCTGCAGCTTCATCAAGCCCTGTTACATCTACTTCAGGTCTTCTAGCAAGAAGCTTTGCTTCATGTGCCTCATACAGAGACTTAACCTCGTCTGTATGATGTGTCTGATCAAACTTTGTTATCTGAAAAGGATCACAGCCTCTCTCCTGAAGCGCTACAAGCTTTTCTCTTCTTACCTTGAGCAGTTCACCTAGATTCTGCTCAGGTGTGTTATTCTCGTTCGACATTAATTATATATCTCCTATGTGTATTTGAAATCAGTACTTCTTAACTGACATGATCTTATACTTGATAACTCCGCCAGGTGCGTCCACTTCAACCTTAGTATTCTTCTTCTTACCGATAAGCGCGCGTCCAAGTGGTGAATCATTCGAGATGAATCCCTCAAGAACATTGGCCTCTGTAGTACCTACGATCTTATATATAACCTCTTCATCCTCGTCGAGGTCCTTAAGCTTAACCTGTGAGCCGATACCGATAGTACCCTCTTCAACATCATCATCGCCTACTACTTCGGCATTCTTAAGGATGTTCTCAAGTTCTTCGATTCTTGCTTCTATATCTCTCTGCTCATCCTTGGCTGCATCGTACTCTGCGTTCTCAGATAAGTCGCCCTGCTCACGAGCTTCCTTGATCTTCTGAGCGATTTCCTGTCTTTTTTCAACCTTAAGATAATGCAATTCGTTCTCAAGTTTCTCAAGACCACTACGGGTCATCTGGTTTTTCTTTCCTTCCATGATTGGCACCTTCCTTAATTAGATACTTATGTTAGTATACACGAGCTTCACTCTTCTGTCAAGCCTTCTATGAGCCTCATAAGTTCGTCCGCTGTTTCTGCGTGATTGACCGCATCCCTTAGCGCTGACGCTTTTCTAAGCCCTGACGTATACCATGCTATATGCTTTCGCATCTCCCTTATTCCTGTATACTCTCCCTTATCCTCTATGATCATATGCAAATGTCTCTGCATAAGCTTCCTTATGTCTGACGACGAAGGTTTTAATAACACCTCACCTGTCCTGTTATAGTTTTTTATCTGTGAAAAAATCCAGGGATTACCCTTCGCAGCGCGCCCGATGGCTACGCCGTCACATCCTGTCTCTTCCTTCATGCGTATGAAGTCTTCGACTGAAGCTACATCACCATTACCTATGACAGGGAAGTCTCCGACTCTTTCCTTCACAGCCCTGATGACTGACCAGTCTGCCTTACCGCTGTAGAACTGCGATCTGGTCCTCGCATGTACGGTCACCGCAGCACCGCCTGATTCCTTCACTATGTGAGCTATCTTAGGAGCATTTATCGAGTCACTGTCAAAGCCTGCTCTTATCTTAACTGTGATCGGCTTAGTAGAAGCCTTGACCATAGCTTCTACTATCTGACCAACAAGCTTTGGCTCCTTCATAAGCGCCGAGCCCTCGTGATTGTTCACTATCTTCGGCACAGGGCAGCCCATGTTCACGTCGATGATATCAAA
>Ga0310691_10001257_pt1 | contig 39718 bp, 39 predicted proteins | sample 176DNAGHGlowgp2_FD_203887 | JGI IMG/M metagenome (GOLD analysis project Ga0310691, IMG submission 203887) | Sheep rumen microbial communities from Palmerston North, Manawatu-Wanganui, New Zealand - 1766 DNA GHGlow gp2 (v2) (version 2) | ecosystem: Host-associated > Mammals > Digestive system >... | reverse complement strand
AGAACTATGACTCACTAACAAATCATACTACTACATACAATAACTATCTCATACGAATAAACCTTTTCAAGTCATCTTTACTGCTGAAAATATCCGCCGTGGTCTCTTTGCTGATTCCAGGTTTTCCGATGGCTTTCTGCAAATTCGGATTCGATTTGTCCGCAGTAGGTTTGGTTAGGATTTCACGCTCAATCATTTTCAGTTCGAAAAGTCTGCTCATCGGATCGCCCTGGCTGTAAATCTGCCTGACTTTTTCCTTGTCCTTGGCTAGTTCGTATAGGATTCTAGGCCCGTTAGGGTTTCGCATGATGTATTCGGCCACATACTTTTCTTTGTCCATCAGTTCTTGGAGACCTTCATCGAAAGCAGCCTTCACGGTGTTGAAATAGTCGGTTCTCGCTTCGTCCGTAGTGAAACAGATTTCTATGTTCTTGTCGATGAATTCGCGTGCTTCTTCGGCCTTGGCTTCTTCTTCACGGTCTTTCATGGCCTTTTCGTTCTGCTCGTCCAAAATTTTGTTCATTCGTTGCTGGACGATATAGTCGATGTATTCGTCGTCAGTCTGAAAGTTTTCCCTGAATTTTTCCTTGTATTTGTCCGGGTTCTCGAGCTTTTCCAATCGCTCTTGGAGACTGGCGAAAGCCTTCTTCTGGTCGGCCAAAATTGACTCGTATTTCTGCTTCTGTTTGCCTAATTGCTTCTTGAAGGAGAATTCAGCCTTTTCGAGGTCCGAAAACTGGCTTTTATCGGCTTTTTGGTCCTTTTTCGGCTCCGGTTCCTCAGAAATATCTATTTCGTCGTCCACATTCGCGTTTTGGGGCGCTTCTGGGCTCTCCGTTGCACTTTGACTAGCGTTTGCTAGGCTTTTCTGATCGGTGAGTTCTGGGCTTGTTTCTGGCTTGTTTTTTGATTCGTCATCTATAGAATCCATTATTTCGTCGAGTTTGCTCATTTATATCCTCATGTACGCTTGATAAAATGGGCCGAACGGCGTATTCGCTTGACCCAAATTATTTATGAAGATTTTTTTACTCGACTAATCGCGCGCTTTACGGTCGCAAAAAGATATATTCGGCCTAGTAAAATACGAACTAACTAAAAGGACTAAATAATGCAATACTACATCACAGTCAATGAAAAAAGTGGCAAACTTATTGGAACTGGACTGTACTCGATACAGTCTCAAATTGCTATTCCAACAAAAAGTTTACCCATTGAACGAACAATTTATGATACCGTAGAAAATACATCTGATTATCCCCAAAGGATTATTGTTTATAAGCAACATGATAAAATCATTGACATAGTTTGTATTTCAGGAGATTCTATGGTGTCTGCTCAAATTACTAAAGTTGAAGACAAACCGTAAAGATTTTTCAATCATCGACATTCCCAAGAACACTTCTGGCGTATCTTCGGGTGCGCCTTTTGTTTACCACGTATGAATTAGCCGTGTCCTCGCTTGTATAGGTCAGGGCCAACGCGTCGGCAGTATCAGGCGAACGATTCAGAATCAGCTTGATTTCTTCCTTGGGTATAAGCAAGTATCTGTCCGACTTGTCTAAAAGAAATCTGGTATTTAGCAGTTCTTCTTTTAGGTCCTTGTCGTCAATATACAGGCCGTTTTTTATGGCTTTGGCTAGATTGAAATACATCTCGGAGCGTTTGTTGCTGTAGCACACGTCATTCGCCTTGCCAGCGAACGGAACCAAATTCACGTTGCCGTATTCTCTGGAAAGAACGGCATAAAGCCCCTCGCCATAGCCCATATCGATGTTTATCTCGTATATGTCGGAAGGATTGAAACCCTTGGCAAGTAGCTTTCTCTTGATAAACGAGCTTGCGTCAAACGGATCGAGCCTGTCATATTTGGAAATATCGACAATTCTATTGCCCTTTCTTATGCAAATTACCGATTTGTCCCTACCTTGCCCAGAACCGTCAATTCCAATCTTTATCGGGTAGCATTGGGAATTATCCACGAATTTATCGGCGAAATCGTGTTCTGATACGATGCAAGAGTCGTCGGAATCTTCCAGAATCTCGCCATAGATTTCTTGTCGATAGAGTTTTTCATCGGTGATTGCGTTCATCGATAAATCCAAAGACTCCTTGCTGATAAACGTATTGTCGGCCATTTTAGCCGTGAAATACTCCAGTTTGCCGGTCTTCGCGTTCTCTTTGACCCATCGATCCCAAACAGACCCTTTTCTTGGCGTGGAACAGAAGCGAATCTTCGGAATGAAATTTCCGCGCAAGCAAGGTGCCGTAATGGAGAATATGCCGGGCGGGGCTAGTGCTAGTTCGTCAAGGATTAGCCAGTTTATTTCGGTAAGGCCACGGCAGCTTTCGACGTTCTCGTAGGTGTAGCCGAAGCAAACGCCATTTCCGTACTGGATTGTCATTGCTCCCTTGTTATAGGTAGGCTGGACTTTCAGCGATTCGAAGCGTTTCAGCACCTCGTCGAATAGATTCTGGCTAAGGCTCTTGTATGTCTGGGAAAACGCCAGAACTCTTTCGCCTTTCAAAACGGCGATGGCTATCAAAAAAGAAAGGACGTAGGATTTGCCCACGCCTCTCGCTGAATATATCCCTGCAATCTGTTTTTCTGACTTGTATAAAGCTTTCTGAACTGGTAATAACTTGACCTCTAATCTCATGTATTATTTATGGATTAGTGATAGGTCATAGTCTTATATACAATAGCGGTCACGAGTTTATATGCGAAGGTTGCAACAGTCGTCTGGATTGGGGTTGAAATGGTTTTTCCAATACTCATAGGCTTCGCTTTCGTCCTCGCATACACTAACTTGCTTGAAGCCTGTTATTCCCTGTAGCAAACGAATCTTGTCTTCCAAGGTTCTGTGCAGATATCCGCTCTGTTTCACTGTGTATGGCGTGTAGTCAATGTCGAACCACTTCTGAATCCAAGAATTTACCCTTAGGAATTCAACTTGGATTTTATCGCACTTTACGGCGTTCAACACGGACAAATCCACATATTCAGGGATAAAAGGGCTAAGTCTTAGGGCTACATCGAAACCATTTTCTTGTAGCTTCTCGATGGCTTTTATTCGTCTGCTAGGAACTACGGCCTTTTCGTAGCTCATACTCAAATCGTCGTCCGTCGTAGTGACCGTTATCTGAATATGTGCAAGGTCCTTGTCCAGAATAGCTATGTATTCGTCCGAAGCGATCAAATCGCTCTTTGTGACGATTAGGTAGGGAACCCTGAATTCGTTTAGAATTCTGATAGTTTCGTATGCTAGCTTGTGCGTGGTTTCTATAGGCTGAAAACAGTCTGTCATTCCGCCCAATCTTACGGCCTTGATTTCTCCGCACTTGCCCTTGGCTATTTTTTCGACCTGTTTCCTAATCTTGCCTAAATCAGCGACGGAAGGGTCCTGCGGATTCCATAGTTTCCTAAAACTCAATAGCGATTTTGCGTAGCAGTATTTGCAGTCATGTGAACAGCCGCAACCATAAACATCCAATCTGCAAGGGTATTTACATTTACTTCCTTCGTTGCCACCTACATTTTTATAAAAAGACTTGAACTCTTTTGTCAATGCTCACCTCATAAACTTTTTTTATTTATGAGGCTTAGCTAAGAGCTATTTGTTAGTCGCTGATATTAGCGGACGCGAGTTTGAGCAAAATAATTTTCCGATTTTATTTCATTCAGCTTTCATAATAAAAAGGGGATCAATAACGACCCCTATAACATACAAGTAAAGGAATAAACTATGATTACTCAATATCCGGTGCTCTTTGTGCACAGAGTTCTCGTTCAATGCAAAAATATCGAGGACAATAAAAAAATATCCGAACAAATTGATTCAATAAAACGAAAGGCTGTATCGCCACAAATATCGACCAATCCTCTTATATTCGATAACGTCATGCGAACTGTAGCGAATGGGAAAGATGCGGTATATTTTAGCTGTGCTGCCGATCGTTGCTACAATATCGATGACATTCGTGAAATAATTGGTAAGTTCATTGATAAAAAAGTGATTTCCAAAATATGGTGTATGTCGTTGCCTGTATCGATTTTCAATTATGACCCAACAATTAGAAACTATACCTATGCTTATGTCAAAGGAAATAGGGCTCCAATTATTGAACACGAACTAGTTATAATGGATGCCGAGCACGGTGCTACACTCAACAACAGAGCTATATTTCAACCAATCATTGATGCATTGCTTTTGATGGATGCAAAACTGCGGAAGAAAAAAGCTGCATAAAAAGAGCCCCTTAGGGGGCCTTTTTTATTGCTTATGCGTCAACAATCTTTATTTCCAATTTGGAGTCTTTGTCAACTTTCATGTTCGCATCAGCCGTAAGGTCAACCACCTTGGATTCGCTCCAGTTCTCCTTATAACGGCGTTTTAGGATTTCCAGGTCCTTCATTCGGCCCTTGGCAAAGTATTCTTTGGCAAGATAATTCTGGAGTTTCTGTTTACAGGCCCCAAACCACCTTTCGAACGTGGCCACGATTTCTTCGTCGCGGATTCTTCGCTTATACATCTCCCTATCCCTGAATTCTTCGGGAAGGTAATTGAGGATGTAGGAAATAAACCTTACCACACGATCGTCATTTTCCAAGTTCTCTTTGAAGGTGTTGCCGTAGTTCATAATCATGAACCAGATATTGACCTTGTCTGCGTTCGTTCCGTCTTCGAAAAGTTCCGGCTCTACTATGTTCGTTGTGAGCCATTCCATAATATCCCTATACATCTGTCTTTTCTCCTTGTCTTGCTCGCCTTCGGACATCCTACGACACTGTTCCTTCGACAAACGAGTTCCTTTTCTGGCCTTGCTGATTGCGGTCAGGTCGAATCGTCTCGGGTCGTATCCCTTTTGGAACATGCCGGAATGACGCTTCATTAGAAGCCCCCATTCAATCTGGACTCTATACGTTCCAAGATTTCTATCAAAATGCCGATTTTAGCCGAAATTTCGCGTATTTCGCGTAAGCCGACCTCAACCTTAGGTTCCGGCGCTTTGCCGGTGTTTTTCTGCTTTGCCATAGATTAGTCCCTTTGCTTATTTATAAAAAAGCAGAAAAAAGTCTGGAAATGTCAATTTACTGACATCTGAAAAATGTATCTTATGCAAAAATAAAGGATTTTCAATGGGACAGAAAAAAGTAGTGACTAAACCGGAAACCAAACTGTCATTTATTGATTTGTTCGCAGGTATTGGTGGTTTTCACACATCTTTTTATAGTATTGGCGCAAAGTGTGTATTTGCGAGTGAATGGGATAAAAATGCTCGTATCTCTTACGAAGAAAACTATAAATGTATAGACCCAGAACTTTTCGAAAAGGACTCCGAAGGTAATTACAAATACTTCAATGAAGATATTACTAAAGCGGATGTTGAAAAAATTCCCGACTTTGACATTCTGTGCGGTGGATTTCCATGTCAACCATTCTCTATTGCAGGGTTGAGAAAAGGTTTTGAAGATGCTCGAGGAACTTTGTTCTTCAATATCGCGAACATCATCAACAATAAAATTCAAAAAGGGAAAAAACCAAGGGTTCTTCTTTTGGAAAATGTCAAGGGTCTGAAGAACCACATGAAAGGAGAGACGCTAAAAGTTCTCCTGCGAATTTTACGTGAGGACCTCAAATACGAGGTTCAAACTATGGTTTTGAATGCCAAGTATTTTGGAGTTCCACAAAATAGGGAACGTCTATTCTTTGTATGCTGGGACAAAGGACAAATTCCAGTTTCAGAGGGCGAGTTCAAATTTCCATTAGGTCTCGACAGCAATAAAAAAAGCATTTTTGAAAAAGAAAAATTGGATCAGTGCATAAAAACAAAGGTTTCAGACATTTTTGAACCCAGCAAAACCATTGACCCAAAATACACGATTAGCGACCGTTTATGGGAAGGTCATCAGCGCCGTAAAGAACGCAATAAGGCGAATGGCAAAGGCTTTGGCTACTCTAAATTTGATGGCAATGATACTTATTGCAGCACAATTTCTGCTCGTTATTGGAAAGATGGTAGTGAAATTCTCATTGACCAAACAGCGCAAAATAAAAATCCTCGCAAACTAACCCCTGTAGAAGCAGGACGACTTCAAGGATATCGAATTATTGGCAACGGTTGGCAAAATAAAGAATGTGCCAACAACATGAATAATAATTCAAAAAATTTAGAATTTCGCATAGTTGTAACTCCTAAAGAAGCATATCACCAATTTGGCAATAGCGTTGCGGTCCCCGTAATAAAGGCTTTAGCAAGAGAAATCAAAAAACAACTACTGGAGGCATAAGATGACCTTGAAAAATCTAAACGAAGTAAAAAACCAGTCGTTGGAAAAATACAAACGAGAGTTTGTCTCTGAAGATTATTTCATTGACGATGCTTTCAAACAAAGCTTCAAAAAAATCGGCGGTATTGATATTGTGTATCACAGCTGTTATGCCGAAGTGACTTCGGCGAAATCGTTGAAGATATACATCCCGTATCAATGGTTCATTATTGCATCTTATTTTGTCGACTACTATCAAGAACTCATAAACTATAAAAAAGTTGTCGATTCTGTGAAAGATAGCTTTGATGATTTTTCTGAGACAATAAAGGACTGTCGAAGCAAAGAAGACTCAGCTAAAGAAGTTGTTGCACTTATTCAAGGAATTTCTGATGAAGAAAAAGATTTTCTTGTAAAATTTTTGAGTGACTATGCGTGGTGGGGCGGTGGAAAGACCATTGACCGAGATGATTTTTTCGTTTCTCCAATATTGAATCTGGCAGGACTTGTGAACAATACACAGGCCTTCGTTGCGGATATTGTAAGGGAACTTGCAGAGCAGCCTCAAGCAACGAGAATTTTCAGCTATCAAAAAGCTAATATAACACCTAGTTCTTCAACCCCTCCAAATCCTAGTTCTGCAGAAAAGGATCACTCGCAAACCATTTTCTATGGCGTTCCGGGCTGTGGAAAATCTCACTATGTTGAAAAAAAGATAGAACGAGAACCTCAAGAAAATTGTCCACGCGTTGTATTCCACCCTGAATACACAAATACTGATTTTATAGGGCAGATTCTGCCTAAATTGGATTCTGAAGGAACAGTAAGTTATGATTTTTCACCAGGTCCATTTACAACTATTTTGTTGAGAGCCTGTGCGAATTTAGATACACAATATTATTTGGTAATTGAAGAAATCAATCGAGGCAATGCCGCTGCTATTTTCGGTGAAGTTTTTCAGCTATTAGATAGAAAAAATGGATGGAGCCGTTATACTGTTGAAAATCATGATGTAATTGACTACATACAAAAAATCATTGATGGCAAGATTGAAGGCGTAATATCTGGAGATGAAGCGGAACGAGCCTATGAACATTTGGAAAATGGTCTTCGTTTACCGCCGAACCTTTCCATTTTGGCAACAATGAACACATCTGACCAAAACGTGTTTACCTTGGACAACGCTTTCCAAAGACGTTTTGACATGCAACTGATTGAAAATGAATTCGGCATTGATCCGGAATCAAAGACTCAAGAAATTGCATCCATAGCAGGTTTGGATATTCAATGGGGAATTTTCCAAAAAAGAGTGAATAAGTTTATTTCTGAGACATCAAAGAATCGTGGTCTCAGCAGCATGGAAGACAAACGAATCGGTTGTTGGTTCGTAAAGCAATCTAACAATCAAGTGTCTGTTGAGTCTTTCGCCAATAAAGTTCTCAAGTATTTGTGGGATGATGCGTTCAAATTTGACCGTGAAAAGATTTTTGACCCCAAATTTGATTCTTTAGAGGATGTAATAAAGGCATACAAGGATAAAACAAAAAAGCCTATTGAGGTTTTCAGCAGTGATTTCCAAAAACGGTTACTTGCTGAAGATGTTTCTGAAGAAACAACTGCATAATAAAGACTAATCATAGAATGAGTGAGTCTTTGATAAAAGAGGATGTTAGACCTACTCTTGCTTGCACTAAAGCAAGAGCTGGGGATGATTTTGTCGGTTTGAAATTTGAAAACAACAAACTGAATGTTGTGTTTCCGATGGGATATCGTTATACAGACGATGAAAGCGACTCTGATTTTGAAAAACAACGCCGCAAAGAAATCCTAAATTTGATAGCAGTCCTTTCTTCATTTGAACAAAAAAAACAAGGCTCTTATAGTCCAGAATCCAATGAAGCAAAAGAAGACCATTCTTTCCCCATACATTCCTACATGTATATTGTGGTTGATTTTCTAAACCATGGCTATTATACAGAAAAGGATGTTTTTTATAAAAAAACTAATTCTGGCAAAATAAATTGGTCTAGGACGATAAAGCATATAAATCCGCATGTATGCAAAAACGGTGTTTTTTATTCCGAATTTATCTCGCATCATGTAAACTATACCGAAAATGAATTGATTACAAAAGTCCATCAGTGGTGTGTTTACGAAAGTTTTTTGAAAATAGGTTTTTTATTTAGTTCCTTCCTGCCGCATAAATCAAGCCTTGAATTCAATAAAGATCTGTTCAAGGGCATTATACTTTCAAAAATCTCTGAAACATTCAACGAAAAAACCTTGATGCTTCTGCAACACATGCTCAATATCGTTGAATACAAAGACAAAAGTAAGGATGCAAAAGTCGAAACATTCGGAACGCATGAGTTTGAAAATGTTTGGGAAGGCATGATTGAAAACATATACGGAACAGAGAATAAAACGAAATTCTACCCGCAAGGCTTATGGATTACGGATAAAGAATATCCTGATTCAGAATTGATGCCTGACTCTATTATGAAAGCATCGAAAGATGATAAACGAATTTTCGTTCTTGACTCCAAATACTATCAACATGGCCTTTACCAAAGTAAAAACTATGGCTTGCCACATACGGCAGATATGCTAAAGCAAGTTGCTTATGGCGAATTTGTCGAACATTTGGGGAATGACGGGTCAAATGTTTACAATGTATTCTTGATGCCTTATAACGCACAAGAGCAATCGTCTGGACTAAAACACATTGGCTCGGCCAAACTAAAATGGAAAGAGCCTAAACCTGACAAACAATACAGAAAAATTCATGGTGTTCTATTAGATACTCGTTGGGTAATGGAAAATTGCACTGTGAAAAATTACGAAGCTATCGAAAAATTAGCCGAACTTATTGAAGAAAATAAAGTGAAGTAATATGTCCGAAGAAAAGAAACCCAAAACCGTTGAAGACGAAATCAAAGAGACCATACAGGCAAACGCCGAGGTTCTCGTGCGAACTAACGCCCATGTCGGTGATCTGATAAAGATTATCGAGATGAAAAGCGACCCTCAATACAACGGTAAAGACGGAACGGTGACTAGGGTTGACTATCTGGGACAGCTTCACGGAACGTGGGGTGGACTGGCAGTCATTCCTTCAGAAGACAAGTATGAGATTATCTTGCCTGCGGAAATCAACGGACCTATAGAACACCTGATGAAGGACTAAAAGAAACCTAGAATTCATCGCAAAACACTAAAAACGGCGAGTAAGGACCAAATTTGGTCCTTTTTCTTTACCCGTCCAAACTACTTTGCGCGAGAAAATCCAGAATTCACCATAAAGATAAAGAACTGGTGGTTTCGGTTCACTCGTTTGTATGAGGAGTGGCCGCTGGCTCTGTCAAGCCAATCCGTATAAAAAGTAGGTGCTAGCAAACTTTTCTCAATTTGTAAGCCCCTAGAAAACTGCATTTTTACTTCAAAATCGCCATATTTAGGTAGTTTTTAGGTTTCGGCGCCGCAGCATAACCACAGCCAAAAAATAGCCGTACGACCAGACTTGACAGAGCCGTGGCTAAAACCGCAGCAGAACCGCAGTTTTTCGGAAAACTTACCGCAGCCATATAAAAAGGCTTGACAGAGCCATTTTTGTGACTTTGTCAAGTCTTTTTCGCGATTATTTTCTTTTGGAACTAACCCGCCGACCCTGTTGATGATATCCACGACCTTGCCTTGCAACCTGTAGAAGCCGATACGCCGCTTTGCAAATTCGATGCAGATGGACAGCAGCAGGCTGGTCGCGAACAGTGCCAAGAAAATCAGGACAGGGTACTTGAATCCGTAAATGAAGTCGGGGAAGAAATAGGCGAAGATAAAAGTGTGGGTGAGATACATGTTCATGGAATGCCTGCCCACGTATTGCATGGCCACGAACCGCCGCTTCGTTATGCGGCAAAGGCTCACCACTGCCAGCGCGATAAATACCGTGGCGAAGGGGTCAATACGATAGGAACTCAAGTTGGCAATGGCACGGATGGCCCGCCAGTAGAGCAAGGGCACCGCAATTACAACGGAAACCCCAAGAACAAGAAATGGATTTAACCTATTTAGGAGCTTGTTTATCTCATCTTTGTGTAGCGCCAGGAAAATTCCGGTGGAAAATGTCAAAATGTAACTTGACACCCCTACCCCGACCAAATCTAGCGTATTAAGCATCCATTTGGGGCAGAACAGCAAGAAAACCAAGAAGCATGCAGAAATGATCCGTCGGGTCATCAGCCAGTAGAGCAAAGGGAATAGCAACCAGAGTCCAAGAATTAGTCCGTTAAACCACCATGTTATGTTGTACGAATTGTAGTTTTGTTGCCCCAACATATCGTTCACGAACGACGTTATCACGTTGGCGTTTTCTCCATAGGCGACTTCCAGTGGACGTCCGAAGCAGAAAACACCCACTGGAACAGCGATAAAGAAGACGAACCAGTAGTTAAGGAAGAACTTGGCGTATCGTTTGCACAAGACAAAGAAATGCGTTTTTACCTTGCCCGGCATGTCTTTGGGGAAAGATATCGCCATTCCGTATCCCGACAGAAAAACGAACAAAGCCACGCAGATTTTGCCCGCCCGGGCCAAGACGTACGCAACTTGCCCATATTCCGGGCCCGCAAGAAACAAATGATGAAAAAGCATCGCCATAATGGCAATGGCCTTGATTATCCACGTTTCGTCGGGCTTAATGCTGTAATCCATTTTAGAAGCGGACATAAAGGGAAAAAAGAGTGGTATTCCTTTGATTAATAATATATATTACTGAATGTAAAAATCCTTTTAAGATATCTCTTTGGAAGACAGCATGTTAACTAATAAGACGATTCTGATAACCGGCGGCACGGGTTCGTTTGGCAATACGTTTGTCCCGATGACGCTGGCCAAGTATAATCCTAAGAAGATCATCATCTACTCCCGCGACGAGATGAAGCAGTGGAACATGGCAAAGAAGTTCCAGGGCGACGGACGCGTGCGGTTCTTTATCGGCGATGTCCGCGACAAGGACCGCCTGTACCGTGCTCTTGACGGCGTGGACTACGTGGTCCATGCGGCAGCAACAAAGATTGTCCCGACGGCGGAATACAACCCGTTCGAGTGCATCAAGACCAACGTTCATGGAGCAATGAATCTTATTGACGCTTGCCTGGACAAGGGTGTTAAAAAACTTGTTGCGCTCTCCACCGACAAGGCATGCAAACCTATAAACCTCTACGGCGCCACCAAACTCTGTTCCGACAAACTCTTTGTTGCCGGGAACTCCTACTCTGGCGGCAAGTCCACCAAATTCGCCGTAGTCCGCTACGGGAACGTGATGGGCAGCCGCGGTTCCGTAATTCCGTTCTTTATGGAAACCGCCAAAACCGGCAAACTCACCATTACCGACAAGCGCATGACACGCTTCATGATTTCGCTGGAACAGGGCGTCGAGCTCGTCTGGCATGCCTTTGACGATATGGAAGGAGGCGAAATCTATGTGAAAAAGATCCCGTCCATGAACATCTGCGACATTGCAAAAGCAGTGGATGCAAATGCGGAGCAAATCGAAATAGGCATTCGCCCCGGAGAAAAACTCCACGAGGCGATGATCAGTTCCGAAGACTCCTACTACACCTATGAATATCCTGAACATTTTAAGATTCTCCCGCAAATTTGTGGATGGGATACGATTGAATCCATGATAAAAGGCGGTGTAAAAGTTCCTGAGGGATTTAGTTATACATCCGACAATAACAAGGAATGGATGACTATTCCGCAGTTGCAGGAATGGATCGAAAAGAACAAAGTCAAAATTGGTAGTATTTAGTTTGGGAATTACTGAATGATAGGTTATGGCCACCAATACATAGATGACGCTGATATCGAAGCCGTCGTTAGCGTGTTAAAATCAGACTTTTTAACACAGGGACCCTTTGTTACAAAATTTGAGCAAGAAATTTGCAAGATTACGGGGGCAAAGTATTGCGTTAGCGTAAGCAACGCTACAGCAGGCCTGCATATTGCGGTAGCAGCATTGGGACTCGGCTATGACGCCGAAGGAATAACAACTCCCAACACCTTCCTCGCATCTAGCAACAGCATGGTCTACAACCATGTCAAGCCTGTTTTTGCAGATATCAACCCCGTTTCTTACAATATTGACCCAGCAGACGTTGAAAAACACGTTACTGAAAAGACGAAACTTTTGATACCCGTCCATTTTGCTGGTTTGCCATGCGAAATGGATAAAATAAGCGCAATTGCCCAAAAGCACAACCTCCGCATTATAGAAGATGCTGCCCACGCCATCGGCAGCCAATACGCAGACGGCTCTTATGTGGGCAACTGCAAATATTCCGATATGACAGTATTCAGTTTCCACCCCGTCAAAACTATTACGACTGGCGAAGGGGGCGCGGTAACCACAAATGACGAAGCCCTGTGCCAAAAGCTTCTAATGCTCCGCAGCCACGGAACAACCAAAAACGAGAACCTCTTGACAAAAAATCCCGGGCCGTGGTATTATGAAATGCAGGCCCTCGGATTCAATTACCGCATGACAGACATGCAGGCTGCGTTGGGATATTCCCAACTTCAAAAACTAGACTTCTTTAAAAAGCGCCGTCGCGAAATCGTTGCAGCGTACAACAAGGCTTTTGCTGGAATGCAGCACCTCAAGACCCCGGTAGAACCCGAAAATGTTAGTTCGTGTTTTCACCTTTATGCGGTCCAGATTGATTTCTCCGCACTGGGGAAATCTAGGACGCGGGTAATGCAGGAACTTCGCAATAAAGGAATCGGGACGCAAGTCCACTACATCCCCGTTCACACACAACCGTTCTACAAGAACACCTTTGGATACAAAGATGGCGATTATCCTGTAGCGGAAAAGTATTATGAACAGGAGCTGTCCCTGCCGCTTTATCCTGGAATGAGCGATGAAGATGTAGAGAATGTGATTAAGGCCGTAAAGGAAATAGTTGGATAATTTTATTTAAGAAACGATTCTAGGAAATGGAACTAATATATCACAAAGAGGCTTTCTATGGACAAATTTTCACTTTTAAACAGAATTAAACAATTATATACAGAAAAAAATATAAATATTATAAAATTTCTTAAACAAGAATGTAATGAAAGCAGCAATGACATTGCAGACATTCTTATAAGCTATGATTTTCAGGCTGGAACGTATATAAAATCTTTTTTTGAAAACGAGCAATTTTATTTAAACAATTTAAAACCATTGGCTAAAATTATTGACGAGATTGGCGATAATTGCAAGAGTCTACTTGATTGTGGAACAGGAGAAGGCTCTGCATTGCTTCCTTTACTAAAAATGTTGAAGCATAGGTTTGAGCATGTAGGGGGCGTAGATATATCGTGGTCAAGAATAAAAAATGCACGATTGTTTTCAAAATCCTATTCTAAAGAGGGAATGGTAGATTTTGTTGTGGGAGATATGTTTTGCCTTCCATGTGCAGATAATTCGTTTGACATTGTATACACAAATCACGCCATTGAACCTAATGGGGGAAAAGAAAAACAAATCCTCCGTGAATTATATAGAGTTGCTAACAAATATTTAATACTAGTTGAACCGGCGTATGAACTTGTTGATGATCCCAAAATAAGAAGACGAATGGAAGAACATGGTTATGTAAAGAACTTGTATAGTTCTGCAAAAGAGTTAGGGTTAGATATAATCACATGGAGATTGTACGATAATTCCATATCTGAATCAAATCCATCGGGGTTGATGATCATAAAAAAGAATGACAACAGTAATATCGCAACAGGAGAATGGAGTTGTCCTTTAACAAAAACTAAATTGACGAAATATTCTGGAGCTTATTATTCAAAAGAAAGTTTGCTTGCATATCCGATTATAGGGGATGTTCCTCTTTTAACGAGGGATAACGCAGTTGTTGCAACAAAGTTCATTGAGTTATGCGAGGATGAAAGTAAAGTTTGATTATAAAGAAGATGATCATCTTATAATGGAACAAACATTAAGGAAATAATATTATGAACAAGTATTCAACAGAACAAGAGAATTTTTGGGCCGGAGAATTCGGGAATGAATATATTTTCAGAAATCAATCATCAACAATTCTTGCATCAAAAACTGCATTTTGGGCACAATGCTTAAGAAAATGCAATCTAAATAATCCAAACGAGAAAAATATTCTTGAATTTGGATCTAACATCGGTTTGAACCTTCGTGCCATTAGCACGCTATTCCCTAATATAAACATGACCGCAGTAGAAATCAACGATAAAGCGGCTTCAATTTGTAAAAAAATAGAAGGGGTTGAAGTATTCAATGGTTCAATATTCGACTTTGAATCAGAAAAAAAATTCGATTTAACATTTACTGCAGGAGTTTTGATTCATATAAACCCCGACAAATTAACAGATGTATACGAAAAACTCTACCAGTATAGCAAGAGATACATTCTCATTTCAGAATACTATAATCCCACTCCGATAGAAGTTTCCTATCGCGGCAATTCTGATAGATTGTTCAAACGTGATTTCGCAGGAGAACTGATGGACAAGTATGCCGATTTAGAGCTAATTGATTATGGATTTGCATACCACAGGGATAACAATTTTCCTGATGACGATTTGAATTGGTTTTTAATGGAAAAAACACATTAGTCAACTCGAAAAAAATTTTGAGATAATAATAGAATGACCAGCATCGCCATAATCACCGCAAGAGGCGGAAGCAAACGCATACCTCGCAAAAACATAATGGATTTTTGCGGTAAGCCTATTATTGCTTATTCAATAGAAGCTGCGCTAAAATCAGAACTCTTTGATGAAGTTATGGTTTCTACCGATGACGAAGAAATTGCCGAAATAGCGCAAAGATACGGAGCCCAAATTCCTTTTATGCGTAGCGAAGAAAATTCAAATGATTTTGCCGATACAACAGATGTGTTAAAAGAGGTTCTCGGCGAATACCACAAGCAAGGGAAAGAATTTAATTATTTTTGTTGCATATACCCAACAGCTCCATTTGTGACATCGCAAAAGATTATCAAGGCATTTAAAATTCTTCAAAATAATGATGTATATAATGTTGTACCAATGGTCCCGTTTTCTTTTCCTCCACAACGAGGCATGCTAAAGAAGGGACTGTTTGTTCAGCCCGCTTACCCAGAGCATATTGAAAAAAGGTCTCAGGATTTAGAAGAAATCTTGCATGATTGCGGCCAATTTTATTGGTGCAAGACTGAAGAATTTTTTAAGAATTCAAACATTTTATCGAATCATACAGTTCCTTTCATTGTTTCTCAAACCGAAGTACAAGACATAGACAATCCAAGTGATTGGGAATTAGCAGAACTTAAGTTTTTGTACATGATAAAAAAGGCTCGTGCGTATGAATGTTATTAACGACAGCATATTCAATCATAATCACAAGCCTTTCATTATTGCTGAGGCAGGAATCAATCACAACGGAGACCTTGATTTAGCAAAAAGAATGATTCTTTCTGCAAAGGACTCCGGAGCTGATGCAGTAAAGTTTCAAACTTTTCATGCCGAAGAGTTTATTCAAGACAAAACAGCGACATACACTTACAAATCTCAAGGCGTAGAAATCACCGAATCTATGTTTGAGATGTTCAAACGAAACGAGTTTACTATAGACGAATGGACTGAAATTAAGAGATTTTGCGTAGAGCACAATATAACGTTTCTTTCCACTCCACAAAATGAATCCGACTTGGATCTTCTGCTAAAAATAGGAATCGACGCAATAAAGGTTGGGTCAGATGATTTCGTAAACCTTCCATTAATTAAAAGATATGCCAAAGAAAACTTGCCCATGCTTCTATCATGTGGCATGGCAAACAAAGACGAAATAGAGAAAACTATTTCCTCCGTTCGCAACATCAGTCCTGCGCCTATTATTCTTTTCTTATGCACATCTCAATACCCAACGCCACCAGAAGATGTAAACATAACCAAATTAATTACATTAAAGCAAGATTACCCCGATATTATTCTGGGCCTTTCTGACCACACTCAGGGAAATGAAGCCGCCATTATGGCAACCGCTCTCGGCGCAAAATTCTTTGAAAAGCATTTCACACTAAACCATGATTACGAAGGGCCAGACCATTGGTTCTCTGCCGACCCAATCGAATTAAAAGAATGGGTCAAGTCTATTCGACTTGCTCATAAAATGCTTGGCTCGCCCGAACTAAAACCTACAAATTCAGAACTTTCAATGCGAAAAATCGCACACCGAAGCATCACCGTTCTAAAGGATATGAAAAAAGGTGATTTGTTTTCTGAGCAAAATATTGGAATGAGACGGCCAGGAGAGGGAATCCCTGGAAGTATGTGGGATAATGTCATTGGAAAATCAGCACATCGAGATTTACTCACTGGAACACAGATTACATGGGAGGACATAAATGGATAAAGAAGAATTTTTAAAAAGTTTCTGCGACGCGACAGATATGAAAAGGAACCGCTTCCATCCTTTAGTATGGATAAACGGAGACCCTCAAATCGGCAAAAATGTTTATATCGGTGGAATGTCAGAAGTGTATGCGAAGGGAGCAAAAGTTGTTATCGGCGATAATTGCGATATAGCTTCTTTTGTCGTCATCAATTGCTCAGACTCGCACAAAAGGACTATAGGCCTTTCTGAACAAATAGACAGAAAAGATATTATCATAGAAAACAATGTTTATATTGGAACGCAAAGTTTTGTTGGAGGAGGAACCCATATCGGTCATCATTCTGTCATTGGGGCTGGCACCATAGTCCCCAAAGGAGATTATCCACCATACTCACTTATTGTTGGAAATCCTGCAGTCGTAAAACCCGAATATTACAAGCAACAATGTTTAAACAAAAAATAATTTAGCTTCAAAAGTAGTTTGCCAATGATAATGTCCGCTCATCAACCTGCTTATTTGCCTTGGCTAGGATACCTTGACAAGATTAAGAGAAGTGATGTTTTCATTTTTCTAGACTCCGTTCAATTTGAAAAAAACAGTTTCACGAACCGCAATAAAATAAAGACACAAAATGGGCCATTATGGTTATCTATTCCAGTAATAAAAACGGATCACTTTGATAAAATCATGAGAGAAATGCCCATAGACAATAGCACACATTGGCAACGGAAACATCTTAATTCTATACAAATGGCCTATTCAAAGGCTCCGAATTTTAAAAATTTATTTCCTCGGTTGCAAGAACTCTACGCGAAAAAATATGAATACCTCGTCGATGCAACTTGGGATCATTTAATGTTTTGGGTTGACATTTTACAAATAAAAACGAAAATTATCAAATCATCTTCATTAGGCGTATTCAGCAAAAAGAGCGACCTGGTTTTTGATCTTTGCAAAGCAGTCAATGCAGATTACTATATATCTGGAGCTTTGGGAAAAGATTATTTAGAAGTCAAAAAATTTGAAAATGCTAATATTAAAGTTGAATTTCAAAATTACAAGCATCCAATATACCCCCAATTGTATGGAGAATTTCTTCCCAATATGGGAGTCGTGGATTTGGCCATGAACACCATAGATTACAGTATAATTTAGCAGAGAGGAACGAGTATGGAAAAGATACTTGTATTTGCGGCACACCCGGATGACGAGCTTCTTGGATTGGGAGGAACAATTAGGAGACTCGTAAACGAAGGAAAAGAGGTGCGAGCAATCATTCTAGCCGAGGGATTAACCTCTAGAAACGACAAAAGAACAGACACCGCGGATGATGAACTTAAAGAACTTCAAATTGATGCACGAAATGCAGCAAAGATTGTTGGATACACGAGTGTAGATTTCTGCAATTTCCCCGACAATCGAATGGACAGCATTGACTTACTAGATGTTATTAAGACTGTTAGTCGATTCGTAGAAAAATATGAGCCAGACACCATTTTCACACATCACTATGGAGATCTTAATATCGACCACAGAATTACATGCGAAGCCGTTCTGACTGCATGTCGGCCTGTTGGCGTTTACAATGTAAAACGTATTTACGCCTTTGAAACCCCTAGTTCAACCGAATGGAATTTTAAATATACGCAACCGTTCTGTCCTAATGTCTTTTTTGATATAACAAACACTATAGAGTCTAAGATTCAAGGAATGTCATGTTATAAGACAGAATCTACGCAGAGCCCCCACCCAAGAAGCGCAGAGTCTCTTAGAGCGTTGGGACAATTCCGAGGAAGCAACGTTGGCTTTGGAATGGCAGAGGCCTTTGAACTTCTAAGGGAAGTAAAATAGTTTGATAATGAATATTGTATTTCGCGCAGATGCAAACCCTAACATCGGGATGGGGCACATAATGCGGTGCCTCTCAATTGCTGACGCGTATAAATCTGTCGGCCATAATGTTACATTTATTATTGCCAGTAGCGAAGTTGAAGAACTCATAAAAAAAAGAGGTTTCAAAGTAATCGTTTTGGACAATGATTACACCAAAATGGAAGAAGAGCTGAAAATATGGCCACAAAGCGAATGTCCAAACATAATATTTATTGATTCCTATTACGTGACACCGCTTTATTTGTCAAACTTGAAGAAGAAATTCAGAAGTAGATTGGTCTATATAGATGATATGTTATCTTTTCCCTACCCAGTTGATGTTCTCGTCAATTACAACATCTATAGTTCCGAGCTTGAATATAAAAGATTGTATCATAATTCTAAATACAAATTACCTTCGCTATTTCTCGGCCCTCAATACGCTCCGTTAAGATCTATTTTCAAAAAATCGCCCTCTAAAAAACAAAAAGAAAATATTTCCGATGTGTTGATATCTACTGGAGGTTCCGACGAATTTCATCTTGCATTAGATTTTGTTCGCTTTTTACTCAAACAGAAACAACTTGGATATACATATCATATTTTGATAGGCGCACTTAATCAAGATAAAATAGAAATAAAGAGAATTGCAACAGGAAACAAAAAAATTGCACTTCACGAAAATGTTTCTGATATGAAAACCTTAATTCAATCAATGGATGTCGTTGTTTCTGCCGCAGGTTCAACATTGTACGAAGTCTGTGCATGTGGAGTTCCCCTAATTACATATACAATAGCAGACAATCAAATTTCAGGAGCAACAGCATTTGAAAAACTGAATCTTGCTGTAAATGTGGGTGATTTACGTGAAGACAAAACTGCCCCCCAAAATGATAATTTTCCAACAAAATTGAGACCTGATGCTTGTAAAATGCTCTTTAATGCTCTAGAAACATTGTCATATAATTACGTGCAACGAGTTAATATGGGATTACAAATGCAAAAAGTGATAGATGGAAGAGGGGTAAATAGAATTGTTGAAGTATTAAAAAAAGCATCTTTATAAAAAGTTCCATCTCTAAATCTTTCTTTTTTTTTCATACATTAGATGGTAATCTCAGAATTCTGTATTTTTTTTCATAAAAAGGAAATCATATTATGTGTATCCCTATGGATAAAGAAATAAGAAACATACAAGCCGTTATTAGTCTAAAGGAAGTTGTTGAAAGAATCCAGAAAAAAAGAGAACATATTTTGAGTTTTTCTCCTCGCATAATCTATAAACATGCCGGGATCGAAGATGAAGAAAGATTAACCGTTAGAATTCAAATATTAGATTTTTATGCAGGCGATATTAACATAGAGGAAGGAACATTCATATCAAGTGCAACTCATCATTTAAATTTTTCCGCAAAATGGCAAGATTATACCTATAATGAAGCCACAAACATTTTCTCCATAACAGGACACTCACTCAAAATGGGCAATTACGAGGTTCAATTTTTAATTGACGAGAACATTTAATATTCCAATAAAGTCTTGATTACAAAGCGATTTTTTATTTAAGGCAGGATCTATGTTTAAATACGACTTCATAATACTATATGAACTAAGAAAACGTGAAATGGAAAACGCTGTTTTACTGGCAATGATGCTCGAAAAAAAAGGCTACAAAGTTGCAATTGAGTATAGAAGATCAGCTCGGATGCTTTTTCAAAAAGCAGACGTTGTGTTAGCCCCTTTTTTGTATAATAATGATGATGTTATGGAATTTACTCTCCATTTTTTTCATTGTTGCAAAAAAATTATTAACATGCAATATGAACAGCTGTTTCTAAAACTAGACGAAGATCAACTTAATGATTTACCTAGAGGATTTGGCAAAAAAGCATTGCATATTTCGTGGGGAAACAGCGCGACTGAGCGCTACAAGAGTGCAGGAATCAACCCTTCTAATATTTTTGAAATAGGTAATATCGCCATTGACTTGAACACGACAAAATACAGGAGCGTTTTCCTAAGCAAAAATGATATTTCAAAAAAATTCAAACTTTCGCCAGAAAAAAAATGGTTACTTTTTATTTCAAGTTTTTCATGTGCTGGATTAACCAAAGTTGAGCTTGAAAAATGGAAAAAACAGACTGCCAGCACGGAATATTTTGCAGAAATTTCAGATAAAACCCAGCCTCTTATTCTTGATTACTTTGAAAAATTAGCAAAAACGCATCCAGAAGTAGAGATTATTTATCGTCCTCATCCGCATGAAGTGTCTTGTGATAGAATGATTAAACTTGAAAAAAAATATGCCAACTTTAAGGTCATACTCGATTTTTCTATTAGACAATGGATATTAATTTCTGATTATATATCCACATGGTTTAGCACTTCATTAGTAGATGTTTTTTTCGCTCAAAAGCCATGTGCTATTATCAGACCAATTTCTATTATGGAAGAATATGATTATCCCATATATCGAAATCAAACCATCATTTCAGACTATTCAGATTTGGAAAATTTTTTAACAAAAACAGACAAATACTACAATATCAACCCAGCCACAATAAAAAAATATTATAGCAACAGTTTTGAAGCCAATACATTTGAAAAGTTACGAGATATTTGTATTCAGGTAAAACACGAAAAAAAATACGAATATAATTTTTCCAAAGATCTTCGCACATTACCTTTATTTTGGACTAAGCTCATAAAGCTGTATATCTACAAATTTTTACTAACTTTAGCGGAATTCATTGATTATAGCAAAATTACACCCTTAAAATATCGTGCAGACGTTCAAAACGCATATATAGAAATGCACAATTATAAAGACGAAATCACTTTTTATAGGAAGATGTTCTCAAGGATTGTGAATAATGAGAAAACATAGCAACACTTCCGCATTCATAGCATATTCCATGGTGGGTGTATTGTGTGCAGCCATTTCATTTGTCACAATGATTGTTTTGACTAGGACAGTGTCAGAAGACTTTTTTGGAAAAATAAATAAATTTATAACAGCATCAAATTTGATTATGAGCCTCATTTGTGTAGGCTTAGATTCTGCATATATTAGATTTTATTACGAACCACCCCCAAAAACAAACCACAGGCAATTGGCTTGGAAATGCATGACGCCGCCAATCATGATATTAATTGCAATATCGATTATAATCTTACTAATCAGAAACAGTTCGTCACTAATCCTTTTACTTGGTGGTGGGGGATTCTACTTCGCCACGGCATTTATCATTACAGTTCTTTCTCAATTTTTTTACCGATTTATGACAATTTATTTTCGAATGAGCAGTAAGATTTTAAATTTTTTTATCATAAGCATTGTTTTTGTTGTGTTTACGAAAACAATTTTCATCCCCATATATTATCTCACCCCAAAATTCGAGCAAGATATTACACTTGCAGCTCCAATTTTATCCATATTCACAGTCCTAATTTTTTTGTTTAATATGAATAAAATGGTTGAAGTGTCACATAGTCCCATTACAACATACAAACCTGTTTACAGATATGCTCTTTTCTCTTCTCCTGTATTTATTATCATATATTTAAACAGCTATCTACCCCAAATAATCATCAGCAACAGCTTGGGGGATAATTTTTTGGGTATTTATTCCGCTGCGTCACTATTCTGTTCTGCCATACTAGTATTAAGCACGGGTTTTTCAACATTTTGGTCTCCTTATATGTATAAAAATTATAAATCTGAACAAGATACTATAAAACAAATACATAATGTCGTCTTACTAGGAAGTGTCCTTGTACTGTCGCTCATTCTATTTTTTAGCGATTACTTTTATTTATTCATTGGAGAGACCTTTAGAAAAAACCAAAATATTCTCGGTTTGCTTTTGATACACCCAATAATTCTTATCGTAGTCGAAACCGTTGCTTGCGGCATAGGCATAAAAAAGAAAAACGAAATAACCCTTGTAATTTATTTAATTTCAACCGCAATAAATGTCGCATTGTGCTTTATTTTAGTATCCACACGTGGGTTAGCAGGCATTGCTTTTGCATCAATGATTTCCGCACTCGTTCAATTTATCCTTATGACATACTTTGGGCAAAAATATTATCGTTCAATAAAGCATATAGCCCGAACCCTACTTCACATAGTTGTATTGATTCTTTCTGCCATTCTATTCTATTTTCTATATGACAACAGGCCTATATTTATCTTTATTGAGATTGCCATGCTTGTCATATGCATGTTTTGTGATAGAGACGTTATTGTATGGGGCAGAAAACAACTAAAAACAAAAATTAATGAAGAAAAAACTAATGTAGACTATACTGGTGTTTAATAATATAGTAGCATAAGCTACTATATTCATTGCACAACCCCCAAAAGGTAAAACAATGGAAAAAATCAACTACAACTCCGAGACTAAGGAACAGGTTATCAAACAGGTCCTCAGGAACGAAAAGTCTGCAAACCAGATAGCCAAGGAACTCGGAATAGTGCCCAATAGCATGCAAGTGAGTGTCGCGACGAAAAACTTGTTTTTCGTCATGACCAAACGCAGCTGCGGACGCAACAAGCGTCCATACGGTCGGCAGGTGAGTCAACGACTACTGCAAGGAACACAACCTGCCGAGCTACCGCGAGGAGCAGCGAATCCGCAAGGTCTCCATCGAGGAACTCGCAGCCAAGAACAGGGAACTGGAGAAACTCCTGAAGAAACGCGAAAAGGAGCTGGCGGATGAGAAGGAGACGGTAGAGATCCTAAAAAAATCCCTGCAAGCCGAATGTCGTGACCAAGGCAAACTTGTTTGCCTATGGGCATGACCGAGGCGCAAGGGATTCTACAAATCCCTGCACATCTTTATGCGAGCACACGACTGAAATGCGAGGCGATACACGTGAACCGCAAGAAATACTCAGTCAGGAAGATGTGCAGAGCCCTGGGAATACCGCAGTGTTCCTACTACCATTGACAAGGAGGCGAACGAAGCGGCAATGCTCGCATTGCCATTTTCGAGCCGACGAGTCAACTATGGCGAAGCCATGAATGGCCGCGCCAGCAAGAAAAGCGGGCCGAACGCAAGGCCCGCGAAAAACTGCTTGTCCAGAAGGTCTGCGACACCTTCGAAGAGAACGAACGCGTGTACGGTGGCCCGAAGATGCTGGCGACACTCCATGACAAGGGCGTAGAAGTAAAGGTGTGGAAGTTGCGCCGGATCATGCGCGAGAACGGGCTCTACCCGGTCACGCTCAAGAAGTGGAAACCCTACCGCAAGGGCAAATGCGATGCCATGTACAGCGAGAACCTGGTGCAGAGGAAATGCGATCCCGACAACCTTAACGTCGTCTGCGCGGGCGATATCACCTACGTCAAGACAACGCTTGGCTGCGTAAACTTTTTTCCCAATGCCATCATGCAACGCGGCCATCACGACGGACTAATCTTCCATTCTGACCGGGGACTGCAGTACAGCAGCATGGGCTACCGCACGATGCTCTCGGAGAACGGGATAGCCCCCTCGATGAGCGCGCCGGGACGCCCCTACGACAACGCCTTCATGGAAAGCTTCTTCGCTAGCTTCAAGAAGGGACTGGCCTACAGGCGTGACATCAAGGACCTCGAAGACGTTCGGGAGGCCGTTTTCAGGTATATCAAGCTGTTTTACAACCGGAAACGGTTGCACAGTTCTCCCGGTTACATGACTCCGGTGGAATATAGGCTGTCAAAACAGGCTGCCTAGACCACAAGGGTATACCGCTTAACAAGAAAAAAGGATATATTTAACTTAACCGGTAATGAATATGGTCGTTCATGAACCCACTATTAAAAAAACTACAAATCCATAAAAAATCTTTCCTAACGCAATAATATTAGAAAATGAAAATGTGCCATTTGAGCTATTTCTTCTTAAAGAAAAATGTCATTTCAAAAGAGCTATTACCGCTTTTTCAGCGGCAATAGATGCTGTATTTTGCGCTGAGGAAAAAATACAGATGGGGCAAGACTGGACTTTGAACTTTTAAGTGTGATGCAATGTTATACGATTACCTTATCATAGGAGCCGGCCTTTTTGGGGCAACTATCGCGCACATAGCGCATAAAGTAGGCAAGCAGGCTCTTGTCATAGACAAACGCGACCATATCGCGGGCAATTGCTATACCGAAAATATTGAAGGAATCAACGTTCACAAGTATGGAGCGCATATTTTCCATACTTCTAACAAACAAGTTTGGGATTTTGTCAATTCATTTATTGAGTTCAATCGTTACACAAATTCTCCTGTGGCGAATTCTCACGGCAAATATTACAATCTGCCATTCAACATGAATACATTTAACCAGGTGTGGGGAACGACTACGCCAGAAGCCGCCAAAGCAAAGATTGAAGAACAAAAAGCAGAAATTATCGCATCGCTCGACGGGCGCGAACCAGCCAACTTAGAAGAACAGGCTCTCAGCCTCGTTGGTCGCGATATATACGAGGCATTGATCAAAGAATATACCGAAAAGCAATGGGGGCGTAAATGCAGCGAACTCCCGGCATCGATTATCAAACGACTTCCGCTCCGCTTTACTTACGACAACAACTATTTCAATGACCTTTATCAAGGCATCCCTATTGGCGGCTACACGCAAATGGTTGAAAGGATGCTAGACGGGATAGAGGTTCGGCTGAATATAGATTATTTCGCCCATAAAGTCGAGTTGGATTCCTTAGCTGATAAAATTATCTATACCGGCCCCATCGATGAATTTTTCGAATATAGGTTCGGTCCACTAGAGTATCGTTCGTTACGTTTTGAAAACGAAATTTTGGATACTGCAAATTTTCAAGGGAACGCCGTTGTCAACTACATCGACGCTGACGTTCCATACACCCGGATTATCGAACACAAATTTTTTGAATTCGGGACACAGCCTAAAACAGTTATCACGCGAGAATATCCACAAAACTGGTTTCTTGGGAAAGAACGGTTCTATACCGTTAATGACGCTAAGAATTCGGCCATTTACGCCAAATACAAAGAACTTGCGGGCCAACAATCAAAGGCTATATTCGGCGGAAGACTAGCCGAATACAAGTATTACGACATGGACGACGTGATTGAGCGGGCATTGGCGGTCGCAAAACAAGAACTAGGTGTATAATATGTCAGAAAAACTTCTATCCGTAGTCATTCCTACATACAACATGGAAGCCTACTTGCGTAGGTGCTTGGATTCCGTCACGCGCGATGATGTTCCTAGTTCATTAGAATTGATTGTAGTCAATGACGGAAGTACAGATGGTTCTCTTGCAATTATGCAGGAATATGCCATAAAGCGTCCTGATATTGTAAACATTATAGACAAACCTAATGGTCATTACGGATCATGTGTAAATGCAGCTCTCAAAGTTGCAACGGGGAAATATTTTAGAATTCTTGATGCGGACGACTGGTTTGATACGGATAGCTTGATTAAATTGCTGAGAAACATTGAAAATATGTCATCAGACATTATTGTTACTCCATATAAAAAGATTCGCCGGACAAAAACCATTGAATACAAGCCCAAGAATGTTTTATACAATCATATGTATAATCTTACCAATAGTGAAATCTGGGAGAGCCAAAATTTTGAACTTTTCGCCATGCATTCCATGGCTTTTAGAACTTCTATTTTAAAAGAGGTTGGCTTACATCTCTCTGAAGGCATATGCTACACCGACCTAGAATTTTTGATTTATCCGACAAATATTACAAAGTCAATATCTTTTTTTGAATCAATACTGTATAATTACAACATGACAAGAGATGGTCAATCCATGGATCTTGAAGTGCGATCTTTGAACAGCAGTCATTTAGTCACCATAATCAATCGCTTTTTACCACTATCAACAAATTTCAATGTTTTTTCCCTACATTTTTGCGCAAGACTTCTAGGCACATATTACTACCAAATGCTTTTTGGTTACATCAATGATGACGAGCTCAAGATGGTAGACAATTCGGTAAAAGAAAAAAACTTAAATTTATACAAGATTGTAAACAGAAATCTTCTGTTTACACCATTCATCTGGCGATTGTTTAAAGTACACTTCCTTTTTTATGAAAAACTGAAACGGAAATTCAATATTGATCGGTAACTGTCAGGATTTCCATAACAGATTCCACAAGCCCTACAAGAGATAGATTTATCAAATCAGAATTTTTCTTGATTCCGTATCCGTAAGTCACGCCAACAAACGGCATCCCTAACCGTTCTGCAGCTTCCGCGTCGTTTGCACTATCGCCAACCATTAAGCAATTCTCATAAGCAACATCCAGTCGTTTGGCGGCACTTGCAACAATTTGCTCTTTTGTAATGGTCGATGCAGCATCGGAACCGCATATGGCATCAAAATACTGGTTCATCTCAAATTTTTCAAGAAGCCGGACGGCAAGATCTTCGCGTTTATTCGTTGCGACCGCCAAGGGAAAGTGTTTATGAAGTCCAGCGAGGCATTCGTCCATCTCTGGATAGCGGTCGGCTAAAAAGATATCTCCCTTCGCATATTCTTCTCGAAAAAGTTTCACAAAATCATCCGCAGTCTTTTCATCTGCTTCGAAGATTTCTAAAAAGCGTTTTTTCAATGGTGGGCCAACGAAGGATTTACAAACTTCTTCATTCGGGACGGCAAGACCCATTTGGCTTAATGTTGAGGCAACACATTTGACAATGCCCCTGCCTGTATCAAGCAAGGTGCCGTCCAAATCAAATATAATCGCCTTTATGTTCATTACTTTTTGAACACCGTGGTTGTGACGAATTCGATATTCATGGAATCGCCTACAGTCGCAACAAAATCATCCAAAATGCTCTGAATTTCCTGGTTCAGTAACTTGTAATCGTGACTCTTTGTTAGTGTTGGCAGATAGGGGTCAGCATAACTCTCGTTATAGTCGCTTAGGAATTGGTCTAGCCCTGCGACGCCAACCTTTTTCACAGACAGCCGGTTCATCAACCGCATACAAGTGATTATAGCATTATCGAAATACATCCACCCGCGTTTAATGACACTCTCGTAGTTGACAACGTATTCGTCCTTTAGCGGATTCCTCTTGATATTTGAAAGAAGTATCTTTTTGAGGGATTTAAACTGTTCTCCATGAACTTCTTCTGCATAATCATAACGAATGGTGCTGATGAGGAAGAGAAAGTCGCCCTCGTAAAGCGGGTTTAACGCATTTACAAAGATGACTACAGGATCATTTTTCTTGATGTATTCTGTAATCTTATCATATTCGTCTCTAGTCGTTTTCCCAGGACCAATCAAAAGAACATTTTTGCCAGCGATTTCCTTTTTGAGTGCATCTATACTTGCGCTGTCATCATATTTCCAAGCCTGATTGTCAAGATACTTTGTCTCTAGAAGGTCATAATCGTATTTTCGCCTATCCTCGACTGATAGAGAATCTATGATGTTGTGCATATCGCGAGTATTTGTTCTGTGATTTTTCAGAAGATATGCAATATTGTTCACGTGGCACTGGTACATTCCTGCAATGCAATTGGGCGTAGAATAACCCCAAGTATATTTTTCTTGGAATGGCGGCATATACATGTCGATAGAATCGAAAATCTCGTTCATATCATAGTTCTTATGGTACTTCTGATTGAGAAAATTTGCCACTAGTTCCGTCGGCGCATTTCCTGCTCCACGGCCCATACCGCAAAGCGATGAGTCGATCATTATATTCCGCTTTCCGAAAAGCGCATTAGCAAAATGGATGCACAACGAAAATGAAAGTTGAAGATTGTTGTGGGAATGGAAACCAAGAGCAATCTGAGCATTCAATTCTCGGTCAAGAATGTTGATAATACGATCTAAATCTTCAGGATACATCGCGCCAAAAGTATCTACCACAGAGAGTGCTACCGGAGACAACGAGTTCACTTCTTGAGCAAGATTAACAAGGTCCTCATCGCTATACGCAAGTGTATTGGCTGCTTGGAGAAAAACCTTGTACCCCTTTTGCTTAATTTCAGCGGCAACGGCAACGCCTTCACGAAATTTACCATGCGGAAAAACTACTCTAATTGCGTCAATCGATTTGCCATCGTAAATTGGGAGATTGCTCAAATCATATCTATCCCAGTCAATCATGACTACGTATGTTTTTCCAGGATCCTTTTCGTCGCAATACTTTCGCATATCGCCAGGCACATGATAATAGGACGACCCTTCCTGGTGAGAATCATTCTTTAGCCAGCCACATTCAATTACGTCAATGTTCGCCTTTTCGCATTTTTTGATAATGCCTTGAATACACGGAGCGCCAAAATCGCCTCCAGTTATATAGGCCCCATCTCTCAAGGTGCAATCAAGCAATTGAATCGCTGTTTTCATAATATATAATCCTTCTACGCCATCGTCACACGGAACAAGCTCTTTTTATTCTTCCGGAACCAGCTCATATCTTCTTTCTTCAAAGTAAAATACAATGTACCAATTTTATCATTTAGATAGTCTGTCACTGAATACCCGGGACCATTCAGCATCTTTATATCAAACAATTTTGTTTGGAATACCGGATCAATTTCTATGCTCTTAACAACCCCGTTCGATGGAGCGAATATCGCCATAAACCCGCTGTAGGTGTCTGGAATATGAGCCGATTTCAACACCTCGGAACAGTCTTCGCCACACTGTGAGCGAATATAGAGTTCATAATAGTCTACACCAATATCCTTTGACATGCAAAGGTAATGCTGGTTTCCGAGTGAACGTCGCATGGTTTCCACATAATAGGGCTTCCCATCTCGGACAATATACTGTATCGTGAAAAAACCATCCGCAATATCTCTTTCTTTTGCAATCTTTTCGATATCGCCAACAATGACATTCCGGATGCTCTGGTAATTATCCGCTGGTGGGCACGCCATCCAGACCATGTATGGATTGACATAGGAATAGTCGTTGGTCGCATATTCAAGGACAACCTTCTTGTTCTGGACGAAAACAGTAATTCCCTGTTGTTGACCTTCAATATACTCCTCAATTAGGACATGCTTTATTTTAGAACGACCAAAAGCTTCTTTGACAGCTTCTTTAGCCTCCGTTCTATCGCAAACCTTCTTGATGCCTTTTCCACCGCTCAAGTCTGCAGGTTTAACAATCTGCGGAAAGTAAGAAAGATTGTCAATGTAAGCAATAGCGTCTTCTACACAATCAAACCAAGCTGCAGCGGGTGTAGAAAGCCCCAATTCCTTAGCCAGTTTTTTAAAGCAGTCCTTCTCATGAAAAAAGCGGCACGTTTCATACTTGTCATGGCCCGGAATACCAAGTTTTTCGCAGGCGTATGCAGCAGAAAGCGCACCGAAATCATTGCTACAGGCGCAAATAACATCTACTTGTTTCTGTTTAGCCAGTTCATAGACTGCTTCTTTATCGGAATAGTCGCAGGGGCAATATTCATTCGCATACTTATGCCCTTCTCCCGAGCTATCATTACCCGAAGTAATCACGTAATAGCCGAGCCTGTGAGCCGCATGAATTAAGCGGAGTTCGTTAAACGACCCGTTCAAGAGAAGCATCTTTTTCATTCTAGCCGACCTCTTTCGACAACGGGAATCCAGACATTTCTGAAAGCTTTTTCAACTGTGCAACCGTGTTTTCGGGCAAATCCACGCCACGCAAATCGGCCTCTTGCGAATGTTTCCACGCAAGTTCGCCCGGTACCGTAACAGAGACGGCAGGATTTACAGGTTCTGCATTATGAATTTCTCGGACCATCATATCGACACGTTCTTTCAGGTACCCCTTATAGAACAGCTTATCCGCATCAACAGCCATAAAGGAGTGGCTTACTCCATTCGGCCGTTCCAACTTCAGATTCCAGCTCGGAATATTGCCACTCATACTCAACAAGCCACCAGAAATAATGCTGGTCATCATCTCTATAAACATCGCGAAGCCATAGCCCTTGTGGGCAGCCATTGGCTGAAGTGCGCCTTCTTGCGGAAAGGCGGAAGGATCATTCGTCGGCTTACCATCCTTATTGATAATCCAGTTTTCAGGAATTTTGTTCCCTGCAATCTTTTCGTTGATAACGCGAAGCGATGCCACCTGGCTCGTGCAGATATCGAGAAAAACAGATGGCAACAAACTGCTAGGGGCGGCCCAGGCGAAAGGATTTTGCCCCATTACCGGGTGCTTTGCCCCAGGAGCGGCCATAAACCGATCCACGTTACTAAACACGGCGCCGAGCATTCCCCTTTCTGCTGCAATATTTGCATAGCAACCAGCGGCTCCAAAATGACAACTGTTTTTCACCACCACCAAGGCAAAGCCTGATTCCGTAGCCATGTCACAAGCCTTTTTCATCGCTTCTGTCGATGAAATATAGCCCATGCAATTCTTGCCATCGACAAGGGCGACAGACGAGGTGCGGTTGATTAGCTCAGGCCTGTTTGTAAAGGACACGCCACCTTCTTGCGCCTTACGAATGTAGTTATAGAGGTTCTGCAGGCCATGAGAATGCACCCTCCACTTATCTGTCTGAATAAGGTGTCTAGTAGTAATCTCAGCATCTGACAGACTCATGCCGTACTTTTGAAGGCAGCAAACGCTAAAGTCAAATAAGTCTTTTTCTTTAAAGAGCATGCTTTAATCCTTTCTCACCCTACAAATATATCCTAAAATTTACAAAAAGGCAGAAATGAAAGCTGTTTTTTCTCAAATTTCCCAAACATTTTCATCTTTTTATCCGAAAATGTGTCCACATACTTGGAAAAATCAGGGTTGTTACCAGGCTTCTGTGGTCTAGCAACCTGCTTGTTGCGTTAGCCAGATTTGTTATCTTCTAGGCAAAGAATGCTATATTACACCCTAGAAACAAATAATCTTTAATTTCCTGCGTATCCCAGGCGAGTCAGCAATGTTTTTTCTGCTAGTGATATTGTTTGTTTTGTGCGTCAACCATTTTGACGGCTTCGAGCAGGACTGCATTCTTTATACACTTCAGTCGATTAATAGAATATTTCCGGGAAGATTCATTGATGATCCCGCGTTTATGTTCGGTAACCAAGACTCCTTTAGTATTTTTTCAGTAATTTACTCAGTTTTCATAAGACTTTTCCCGATAGATACGGCTGCACTCGTTTTAACCCTATTGACACATTGTGGGCTTGCTGTCTCGTTTGCCTGGCTGGCACGCAAATGGACGCAAAGATTTCATTGTCAATGTTTGGCATTCCCCATTACGCTATTCTTTTTTTCTATGTACGCATATGGCGAATTTCGCAATGATATGTGGAATACCATTAAAACTATTGAGGCTTATCCTGTTGCCCGTACACTCGCTGTCAGCTTTGGCTTTTGGGGGCTCGCGCACTTGTTTGATAAAAACAAGTGGATCACTCCCGTGATATTTTTTATAGGGTCGCTTGTTCACCCGCTTACAGTCGGATGGGGTTTGCCTTTATGGATGTTCTATCATTTTAGAAAGACGAGATTGCTTATTATGGCAATATCACTATTATTTCCGGCAACAATCCTTATTGGCAAAAATCCGTGGGCGGCATATCCGCCAAGCTGGGTCCATATTGGTTGGGACATGGAGGGCGTTGTCTCGCTGGTACAGAATCTTTCCCTTAATTTGTTGTTCTTGGTTCTTGCGTCAGCCAAGTTTTTACAGAATAAGGCCCTGAAAAAATTTGCTCTGGCAGAAACTCTTGTCTTCGCTATAGCGGTTTACTGGTTTGTAGTATCGGTATTCACCCACCATATTTTTCTTTTTCAGATACAGACATTCCGCATTTTGTGGCTTTGCCAAGTCTCCATAGTGGTTATCCAATTCTTTGTTGGATTACGTCTGTATGTAACGAAAATCCGAAAATGCAAAGCCCTCAATATTTGGGATAAAGTTTTTTTGGTGATTTCGCTTGCATACTGGATAGATTCACCGTTTGTCATTGTTGGCGCCTTAACGGCTGCAATTCTACTTGCCACCAGGAATAAACCGTTTTATGGACATGTCAAAATAGGTTTAGTTTGCCTATGGCTGGCGGCAACGGCTTTTTCGGCTTATTGGATTGTGTTTTTACATATGCAATACTTTCCAGATTTGTATCAAAGCTATCAGACTTTTATTCAGGAGCTTTTTGCTGTGACGGCTGCACTTGCTCTTGCTGTTTCACTTGTTTGCCCCAAGTGGCGAATAACGGTTGCCATTGTTATGCTTCTCTGTGCAGCGGAAATTCTGTGGGGTAACACGATTTTCCCAAAACAGAATTTTTCTTTAGCATTTGTATTGGCTATTGCTGTTTTTGGTGCTTTGGACTTGTCGGCAGAGGGCAAGACTTCTTTAGGTAGATTGTTACCTTGTGGAATGCTTGTGGTGGCTCTTGCCTTGTGTGCAGTCTTGAATTATGATCATCGCGATTCTGTACAAAAATCGAAAGAAAAGGCCATGAATCAGTTCGTTGATGCTCCTCCCTTCTCGTATATTAAAAAACGAGGGAGGATATTGTATTCCGTAAAGGATTATGCGGGGGCTTTGCCGCGAATACATTTTTTATCGGGCGCATATTACGACGAACAATACGAAGTGGGCAGTATATTTTTCGAGGGGCACAAAAACGAATCCTACGCTCGTGAGAAAAGGGTGTTTTTGGGGGCTCAACCTACCGATGATGAATGGGATAAGCTTAAATGGCAACTACGCAAGCGTAGAGCATCAGAATATCTCTTTGAGCCGGATTCTCTGATAGCGCGAACTCAGCACCTTTGTCAGGGTGGAGAGATTACACACTTGATTGCGGACTTGCCAAATTTGCCATTCGCTAAGGAAGATTCGCTTACTTTGTGGTACAAAGACGAACGGATATATCTATACCCTTGCGAAAGTTTGAGTAAATAGTCTTATGGCCAGCTCAATATTATTAGTTCAACACTACAAAAGGCACCCAGCGACGATAAAATTTACGTTGAAATTCTAGGGGCGACAAAATCGGTTCATGATCCCCTTGCACCACAAAGCGCACATCGGGGTGCTTTTTCGCCAAATCAGCCACTATTTGCAAGGTGCCGAATAGTCGCTCGTAATAGAGTTTTTCCGCTTCAGCCACATCTTCGCTGATAGGGAATCTCGTATCTCGAGTAGTCCAGGCTATAAATTGTTTCAAACTATCCGATTGATTCAATAATGAATCAATCTTGGAAGCCATTACGGCATCACTTGTGGTAGAATCCCTCCAAAACTGCTGTTGAAAACCGATTCGTCTAATATATTTGTATCGCCTTTGAATTGTAGAATCTCCGCCAAAGAAAAACGATGTCTGATAGCCTAACCCAGCAAAACGATTTGGCATAAACAACGAGTCCCTTCGTCCAGGCGAACGCCATGCCGAATCCAATAGATCATTGCGTTCTGCCGTACGTGTTCGACTGGATAGTCTAAAATGAACGCCGTGGTTTGTTATTAGCCCGTCAAACAAGGCCAATTCCTTTGCAAACATGTTAGAATCCATCGGGATACCCCAGGATTCAACAAGTACAACCACATTGCTCTGGGTTGTATCTACATAATATCGTGTAATGGAAATGGAATCGGTGACATTGTGTTGCTTTCTGAATTCTTCAGACAAGTTTTTACGAGGCCAATCTGGATTTTTTGCCGTTTTCGCTATCCACTTGGCGACAGGAAATTCCCAAAGGGGTTGACTCGAGAAAAACTGATACAGATATATATGCGACATCAGTGCGGCGAAGAGAAAGAAACTGACGCCCCGCAAACTAAATGCCTTTATTGGTTTCAGCAAGATTATGGCTATGGAACATGTTGTTAAGGGTATGACGAATCGCCAACCGATACTCCAGCCTTTATATGAAAGTATATTCTGCAAGTCTGCTATAGCCACCAAGAATAAAATCGCGAAAATACAACCCATCAGCGGTTTACGGGCAAAGGTGGCCTTGTCCCTCACCAACATAAATAGGAGCAATAAGGCAAGAACGCTGAAATCAAATAAGCCCCGGACAATATCTTGTCCCTTCTCAAAGGTGCTCAAGAATGGGACTATCGTTATTAAAGCAGTCGCAATCAACGGATAGACAACGCGTTTCATTATTTTGCCTCCGTCAAAGAATCGCTAGCAAGAGAATACTTATAAACAACCATGCCATTAAAATTACGGACTGTATCTACTTTGACTTTGTCGTAATAATATTGTTCTAGGTAATTGACCAATGAAGGCTCGTTTATGACAAAGACATTATCTAACACCACATCTTTCATGGGGTTGTTGACGCCGCGCTTATGGATTGCTCTTTCTACATCGGGGAAATAAGGTGTCCAAAAACCAAATGATATAACTTGTTCCCAACTTCCTTGAGGTTCTGTCAAATAAGGGGGTACTTTTTGCCGAGACATGCTCATGTACGAATTCATGTTCATAATGAAGACTGTAGAATCAGGAACAGAGTCCATAAAAGCAAAAAGCCCCTTATAGTCGGCCTTGTCAGCTTTTTCTGGTTGAATGGAAATAACGTCTCCAGTGTTTACAGATCGTACTTGAGGACCCCAAATTGCGAATGAACAGACTGTAATTAAAAAGATTGTTACGAGAATACACTTGTAAATTTTTGGCGATATGTGAAAATGTTCTTTAAAAAAGGGGATTGTTAAAACTGCTGCATACAACCATAAACCTGTTTCAACACGGTAAACCAAACGTTGAAGATACAATAGGTACGCCATCATAGATGCTACGATTAGGAGTGATAACCATGTCCATGAACTTTTTGGGGGATTGAATATAAATAAAGCTAAACTCAGTAATAGCCATGCCATGAAAATGGGACTCTTCGCAGAATTTGGCAGCGTGGACAGAACTTTGTCTGGTTGAATACGTATTGACGTTTCGTTTTTATACTTGCTGATTAAATCCGTAATAACACGAATGCTTTCTGGAGCAAAAACGTCAGTGTCGTAAAAAAGCCAATCTGTTAGCATGCCCATTCTTTTCCCGGAATACGCCATTTCGTCCAAATCTTCATCAACGGCCTGTTGATTGTAAAACTGGCCATCTCCTAAAAGAGATCGTGGCCCCTGGAAATCCATATATTTCTTATAATCAGGAGATAGATATTGACGATGGTCGTATTCTTGGAATCCGTATGCGCCAATAAACATCACCAGCAACCCGATAATTACGGTCCACTTGATTTTCCAAAATTTCCGGATATGTAACAACAGGATTCCCGCAAAAAATGGCATGCCCATGGCGAAGGCTGGCCAACGCATCCAGGAACCCCACCATAATAGCAGGACTCCCAAAGACAGTAAAATAAGCCATTTTTTTGATTGGTGTTCGCATTTTTTTTCACCCAGTCCATAGATGAATGCAAGCATTCCTGCGGCAGAGAGTATAGATGCACACTGCGTGAATTGAACAGCAAGATAAAAATCGCTTGCACATAAAGCGATGAATACTGCCGTAAAAATTGAGCCCCATTTTTCCCCGACTTTGTTTATGATGATATAACCAATAGTGGTCAATGAAATGAATACAGAAGCCATTTCGCCAATATAATACCAGTTTATTTTAGGAAACAAATGGTATAAAGGTAACAGGCAATAACCATACAGGGCGTTTACAAATGTTAGATGAACGTTGTAGCCGTTGCCGTATATGCCGGAGAGAATCCCGGACATAAAAATGTCGTCAATGGCGGCAAAACGTAAATCGCCGAAAACAATACACAACCCTAAAAAATAGAGGTTGACAGTGCTGGAAATGAGAAGGGCTCGTTTACTGATCATAGAAAACCTATTTACGATTATTCAGAATTGCAACAGGAACCCAGTGGGCCTTATAAGAACGCCTTGTTTCCGGCGTTCCCAGAATAGGCCGGTGGGTTCCTTGTACGGTAATTCTTACTTTAGAATGACGCTTGGCGAAATCTGCAATTAGTTTGAGGGAATGGTGCAGGCTATCCCTGTCACCAGTACGAGAGCTTTGCGTAGTCCATGCAATGAATTTGAATGAATCTTGCACCAATATGGAATCAATTTTTTCAAGCATAATGCTATCGCTACAATGTTGGCAGAAAATTGTTTTTGCAAAGCCAATTTCTTTAATATATTCTGGTCGGTTATACTCCACGGAGTCTCCACCGAAAAGGTAGATGTTCGGAGAGAAATTGTTTCGGAATTCCGTTCGTTCCGCATGTTTGGTGCGGTTAGCCAATCTGTGGTGAATCGCTAATATGTGTGGAACATCTTTAAATGCGGAAAAATCCTCATTTAGCTTATTTTCATCATTAGGCACGCCCCAAGAATCTACAAGAAAAGACACCTGAACCATAGACGAATCTCCGAAATGCCAATAGAGTTTGCATTTGTTGAGTGTTTTATACGATTCTATATATTTTTGAGAAAGGGAATCCTCGTGGATGGATGGCTGCAGATGCCAGGGCTTCTCAAAGGTGGTTGACATATCCATCTTTTCCATTACATATACAAGGGATGCCGTTGACAGGGTAAAGATAAGAAAACAAGCTAGATTAATTATTTGTCGTTTCTTCATGTTCACCCTCTGTGCTGAGACTGTATTTTAGCAAGTTGATTTTCCCAAATTTGACAACGGTGTCGGCAGCTATATTTTTGTGGTAATGGTTGCGGTAAAAAAGAGGGAAGGTTGGCTGGGGATTGGTTTCAATGACGTAAACATTGGAGTTGATAATGTCCTTGACTGGGTTTATTACCCCCCTTTTTTCAAGTTCTTTTTTCATTGCTGGAAGGTAAATGTTCCAATAACCAAAGGGGAAAATATTATTCCAGCTTCCAGGGCGGGGCGACAAAAAAGGATTGTCCTTGACTTTCCCTAATTCTTTGTATCGTTCAAAGGTGAGGATGAATGCGTCATTTGGATGTGTTTCTGTATAGCGCATAAAGCGGGCCCAATCGTGCGATGGTTCTGGAATTTCTAAAAGATTCCACTTTTCTTTTAATGGCTGCGATGATATTGAAAAAAAAGTAAATGCTACAGAGAAAAAAAGTAATATTGGTGAAACTTCTCGGATGTGAACTTTGACGATTGACCTATTGACGTTTTCTTTGTTTGAAAAAAATGGAATTGAACATGCTATGGCGTAAAGCCAAATTCCTGATTCAACTCGGAAAACGAGTCTATTTAAAAGAAGTAAATAACCTAGAAAAAATGCGATATATCCCAAAGATATCCATGGATATAAATTTGATTTTTTTGATGGAATGGAGATGAGGACAATACAAAAAATAACCCAACACCAACAGTCTGCCCGCATTAAAGCTCTTGATATGGTCATAAGGACCGCCGTTGGTATCCTGAGCCAGTTGGGCTGGTATAAGTTTCTATTCGCAACATCTATTAAAGATTGCAGACTGTCTATTTTGAATACTTGCGTGTCGTAGAAAATCCATTCTCTTGTAAAATGAAAATCTAAACCGTGTCTACCACGTTCTTCTAGTTCATCGAATGTTGATTCTTTGTCATAAAAACCTCCATCCCCCAAAAAAGATCTAACAGGTTGATATTCGGCGTAATGTTTGTATTCGCCTTGGGAGAATAGTTTATTATTGAAATCTTTTAATCCGAATATAACTGTGAATAAGATACAGAGGGCGAGGACGGAGTTGTAGTAAATTTTTTTTCTTGTGTGCAGATTCATCACTAGTAGCACGCAAAATAAGGGCATGCCTAATAAAAAGCCTTCCCATCGCATGATGCTTCCGGCGGTAAGAAAACATGCTCCGATAATCAAAAAACGTTTAATCTTGTGCGTATCGCCAAGAGAAAAAAGAATGATTCCTGCTGCTGTATAAATTGTAGCGCATTGAGTGAAACTCAGTTGAAAGTAAAATATCGGTGATAGGGCCCCCAGCAAAAGTAACGAGAAGAGGCTTCCTAGTTTACGTCCTAGTTCATAAATCAAGGCGTATGAAATAGCTGTAAATGCGGCAAATGTCCCAAGTAGCTCAAAAATGAAGTACCATCCCATTTGGGGGAACATTGTGTAAAATGGCTTTAGAAATAGACCGTAAGCAGCATTTACAAAATAGGTATGTACGTCATATACAGATCCATAAGCCCCATTTAAAATGCAGGACATAAAATAATCGTCAAGTGAGCCAAAATGAAGAACTCCAAATATAATGTACAATTCAAAGAAAAGGAGATTCAGGATTGTGGCCAAGCACAAAGAAGGGTAATGCTTCATAGGGTGGAATATAAAAAACCAACCGACACTGTCGGTTGGTTTTTTATTATCACTGAGTATAATCTCGATATTACTTACCAATGGCAGTAAAGGTCGGGGTCAACTCCTTACAATTGGTGGTTGCATTGTAGGTGTCCACGCCATTAGAAATGGTCACGGTGGCTACAGTCCAGTTGTAAACGTCACCAGCGCAGTCGTTCAGCTTGGCCTTGTTCTTGGCCTGCCAGGCAGTGGAGTTGCCTTCATTCGTTTCGGTTGTGTAACCAATGTTGCCTTTATATTCAAAGGTCGTCGTTGCGGAAGATTCGCTCGCAACGTTGTTTGTACCAGGACCGCTGTAACCGATGAGCTTCCAACCACCATACTTAGAAGCTTCAGCGGCATAAGCAGCCTGCAGCTTCACGTAAGTTCCTGCTGCAGGACCAACTTCAGAGGCCTTGGACTTGGCGATCATGCCGAACAGTTTCGGCACTGCAACGGCGGCCAGGATGCCCATGATCACGATCACGACCATCAATTCAATAAGGGTAAAACCTTGCTTTTTCATAGTGTGTACTCCTTGTTGTTTGTGACACATTCTTTTGGGCGGAATTGCCCGGTTACATCTGTAATATACAATCTTTTTCACGGAAAAGCAATAGTTTTGTCAAAAAAATGTCACGTTTGTGTCACGACAACATGGAGTTCTGACAAAAATGCCGTTTTTCGCAAAAAATCGCCATATCCCAGACGCATTTGCTGGCATAAAACATAGATTTTTTTTTACAGAAAGGGAGATTTTCCCGGATTTTTATAGTCCAAGTTGGAATAATTATTGTTGGTTCAACATTTCGCATATGGCCGATATGGAGGCCTTTAGCCGGAATGTAAGCCCCGCAAGTTCATCGTTGCTCAAGATGGGGCGGAGTTCTGCAAGCCTGTTCTCGTCAAGGTTGTCCGCTCGATCCTTCAT
>Ga0310691_10001254_pt1 | contig 39775 bp, 54 predicted proteins | sample 176DNAGHGlowgp2_FD_203887 | JGI IMG/M metagenome (GOLD analysis project Ga0310691, IMG submission 203887) | Sheep rumen microbial communities from Palmerston North, Manawatu-Wanganui, New Zealand - 1766 DNA GHGlow gp2 (v2) (version 2) | ecosystem: Host-associated > Mammals > Digestive system >... | reverse complement strand
TGATTATTTCACAATTTAATTCTACCAATTTTGAGCTCTTCGGAGCTCTTTTTTATTCCTTTTTTCTGGAAAATATAAAGGGAGCTGCCTCATAGTTTTGAGACAGCCCCTGGTTTCTGGAGCGGATAAAGGGAGTCGAACCCTCCTGTTCAGCTTGGGAAGCTGACGTTCTACCGATGAACTATACCCGCATATCTCTTCGGCGCTCTTCTGAAACACATTTTTCTGAAAGAACTTCCATACGAAATTGTGCCATGAATAAGAGAATATGTCAAACATCTCTTCATGGTTCAACCTATATATACAAGGCATTCACACTTTTGCAACATATGGTGTTTAGACTTGAAAATATAAGATGGTAATTATGGGATTTCGAAGCGCTCAAAGGGGAGACGGAAGATGCACAGACGATCAAGATGGATGATTCTGATTCTTTGTTCAGGCATGCTGCTTCTTCCTTCCTGCCGACGGACTTCTCCGACGAATGAGGAGAAGGATAAGACCCGGATCGAGCTGGAGATCCTCTATAAGAAGAACCAGCTCTGTTATGCCATCGCTAATTCCGAAGAAGATACTTCCCTGTATTCATTTAATCCGGCAGGTCAGCCGATCTTCGATCAGGACGGTCAGGCGGTCACGGCGTGGGCGCTCTCTCCGGGGATGGTCGTGTCTCTCGAGTACGACGGGTATATCCTGGAGACTTTCCCCTGTCAGTTCTCGGACGTATCCGAGGTGAGGATCACCGGATCCGAGTCGAATAATGTGGATTTCCTGGCTTCCCAGATCAGCGAGATGCTTCCTTCTTCGCAGGGTGCGGCCCACACGCACTGGGCGGTGTCTTTCGACGGGGAGGCATTCCTCAACAGCCGTGAGAAGCGGGCCTTGAAGATGATCCTGGAGGACCGCTTCGAGGGCGCTACCGTTACGGTCGAGGCAGATAAGGAAGAAGTGACACCGATGGGGAATATCGTGATCTCCGTCCACGATAAGACGGACACGTCGGTCTCACTGTCGATCCGGGTCGAGCCGGGAACGGGTCATGTGAATTCTCTTGAGAAGAATATTACCGCATCCCTTCAGGATGGTACCTGGACCATCTGATCCTACTGCAAAATGAATAACACCGTCGATTCTCGACGATTCCTCCTTCGCGGCTCTCCGATACAAACGGGGAGCCGTTTCTTTATGCGCCGTGTCGCAGGGCACAGAACAAAGAAGAGAGGCCGCAGAGCAAAGAGCATAAAAACACCCCGGTGAGAAAGGAGAAACACCGGGGTGAAAAAGAAAGGAAAAAGAAACTGAAGTAATGATTAGTCTTTCGCAATCGAGGCGGAGAAGTTATACTGCTTCACTACCTCTTCATTCTCGTAGATCTTGGTCTGCCACTTGTTCGCGGTCTGCAGGATCATCGTGAACGGATTCTCCTTACCATCTACGAGTTCCATATCGCCCTGATAACTGATCGCCTGTGCTTCGTCATCGGACAGGAGCATGTACTGGGATACCAGGAACAGAGATCTTACGCCGACACTCATGTGTACGAGCTTCGGGTTGATCGTGTAAGTCGGAGCCACAGAGAGCGCCTTACCGAAGGAAAGGCCTAAAGTAGAGGTGGTGGATCTTTCTTCAAGAAGGAAGAGAGGCTTGCCTTCTACACCGACCTTGCCAACATCGTGGAACAGAGCCATGATGATCGCGGACTCGTCATCGAGCTGCGGCATCAGGGTATCCTTGATGCGGAGGAGCTGCTTCGCTACACCTACGGAGTGGATCAGAAGACCCTTCTCAAAAGCTAAGGGACCTTCGAGCTCGGCAGGAGCGGTCAGCCAGGAAGTACGGTTCTCGAGAAAATCGATAAAGTGATCGAATTCGGTCTTTCTCTTAATGATCTTAGACTTCAGATCGTTATACAGTTCGTCAACATTATCTTTGGTTACCATGATCATCGGCATGATCGCGCCAACAGGACCGCCCTTGGAAGAAGAACCGCTTCCGGAAGAAGAGGAAGATGCTTGAGGAACACCGGCCACATTTCCCTGACCGTCTGTGAAGTCGTACTTACACTTCGGGCAGCGGATCGCCTGATTCGCAATGGTCATACCACAATCTGGACACTTTTTCATATGAACCTCCTTTGATGTAAAGCCTGTATTTGTATAGGATTCACATCTTTCACGTTTCCTTTCGGGATGCTTATGTGACTATTCTACAACGAATCGGAACGTACGACAACCTCAAAGACCTTTGAAGTGAGCAAAAATCGGAAGAAAAAACAGATTTTTAACAAAGTGTTCATTTTTTCTTCTGCTTCGGCGGATGGTTTACCTTGAACTGACGGCGCATCCCGCGGAAGTATGTCGGAAGGTGGAACTGCTTCGGGAAATACTGCATCCGGTTGTACTGATGGGCAGTCAGCACCATCTCCAGTTCCTGGGGATTGACCTGGCGGTTCTGGTTCATCATGAAGTCTGTCGTACCGGGTGCCTCGAAGTAGAAACGGTAGTCTGCGCCGTATGCGTCTCCGATCCCGAGAAGATGACCGAATTCATGGGCGCATTCCTGCTGGAAAGTATGACGGTCATTGCTCTGACGGACCGTTGCGACACCGGGATGTGTACGCGACCAGTTCAGGGTCAGGGCTTCCGGCTGGAAAGACTTCAGGAACCCCCAGCCCCACCGCCAGAAGGGACTGTTCACGTGACCGGCCTTATTCTCGGAATAGGCCAGTTTCACCTTCACGAAGCGCTGGTTCGGATAGTCATTGACCGCCTGAGGGGTCTGGTAGCGGATGAATTCCAGCGCCACACGTGCAGAGGAAGGATCCGGCTGCATCTGTTCGTCGGACGGGTTATTATCCTGGGTCAGCACACGGTAGCTCGCGTGGGCGCGGGACATCTCGTAGCCGTCGTCCTCGAGCCAGCTCATCGGATATTTCCCGGACCAGTTTCTCCGGATACCGGCCTCGGCGACATCTGCGTAGGTGATATTCGTGCCGGGATAGTAGCGGAACATCTTCGAAGAGTAGCGGACGAAGACGCGGATACGTACACTGTTCCCCTTGAGGATCAGCTGGATCGGCACCTTATTCGGATGACGGTACGAGATCTCGTAGCGCTTATCCAGAGTGCGGGAAACGGTCTCCCGTTTCGTTGTCGCGTCGTATACGTGCTTCATGTCTTCTCCATTTCTGCGGATAAACCCGCATTCTATCAACAGAATACCACGATTTTAGAAAGAAGAGTATAATATGCCTAAATGAGATCAGAATATACGGAAGAAATACGGAGGGAGAAGAAGGATGCAGCTGGAAGGCAAGACCTTCAAGATGAACGTAGTACAGAAGATCCACGTGGTCGATCACAGTAACGACAAGGTATCTTTTGTTAAAGCACTGGACGAGGCACTGGTCCTTCTTTGCCGTGAGATGAACGTGCCTTTCCCGTTGTGGCTGTCGAAGAATACACGTGAATTCGCGCAGTTCCATCAGACGACTTTCTTCGAGGATCAGTTCTCGGATAAGGTGCCCTTCGACCGGTTCATGATCCGCCTGATCGGTTAGTACAGTTAGCAGGAGTAATAATATGCGTATCGATAAATATCTGAAGGTGTCCCGCGTGGTGAAGAGAAGAACGGTGGCAAACGAGGTCTGTTCCGCCGGGCGTGTCCTGATCAACGACAAGGTCGTCAAGCCGGGCGCCGAGGTGAAGGTGGGAGACATCGTCACGATCCGTTTCGGTAACGGAGAGACGCGTTTCCGTGTTCTTGCCATTAAGGAGACTGTCCGGAAAGAAGAAGCCAGCGAGATGTACGAGCTTCTCGAGGGAAAAGAAGTCGAGTAGTATTCGTTCTCTTCCCACGTCAGAGATCCCGTTGACTTACAATTCGGTTACAAATGCATCCGTAACAGATACAAATCCATTTTTTTATGAGATAAATATGGTATGAAGTTATCTTTACGGAAGGGCAGTATGAAGCACAGAAGAGTCAAATCATCCGTCGGGAAAGTCATGCTTTTCGTTATCTTCGTGATCGTGTTCACGCTGGTTGCCGCGCGCTTCCGTAAGGAGAAGGAGATGCGGACTCGTGTCGAGAAGCGGGCGAGAGAGCTCGAGGCGGCAGCAGCGGTCGCGAGTGCGGAGTATGCCGATGCGGAAGAACGATCCCGCCGAGCCGGCTCGGATGACTATGTGGAAGAGATCGCCCGGGAATCACTGGGCATGATCATGCCGGGTGAGACGGTGTATCGTCCCTACGAAGAATAGACCCGACAGACAAATGAAATGAATAAATAAAAAAGGAAGCCCGGTTAGAACTCACGCCGGGCTTCCAGTGCTTTTGACAAGGTAACATCATCTGCGAATTCCAGATTCGACCCCATAGGCAGACCGGAGGCGATCCGGGTGACCTTAATGCCGGCCGGCTTGATCAGGCGGGCCAGATACATGGCCGTTGCCTCACCGTCGGCAGTATGGTTCGTCGCGATGATGACTTCTTTCGTTTCCGGGAACTTCTGGAGACGCTCGATCAGCTCTTTGATCTTGATCTCTTCGATCCCGACATTATTGAGGGGAGAGAAGACGCCGTGCAGGACGTGATACAGACCGTTATAGTCGCGCATACGCTCCATCGTGGAGACGTCCCTGGGATTCTCGACGACACAGATCGTGGAGTGGTCACGCCTCGGGTCGGAGCAGATAGGACAGGGGTCCTGGTCTGTGAAATTCTGGCAGACCGAGCAGAAACGCGTCGACGAGCGTGCATTCACCAGAGCGTCGGACAGCCCCTTTACCTCTTCCTGTGGAAGCGAGAGAATGTGGAAAGCCAGGCGCTGCGCCGATCTCGGGCCGATGCCCGGGAGTTTTCCGAGCTCGGAGATCAGTTTCGCAACGCTGGGAGAATATCTGGACATAGAAATGACCTCTGGATCTTCGATCAGAACGGAAGCTTCGCTCCGCCTGTTGCCTTAGACATCTTCTCTGCAGAGATCTCCGCGAGCTTTCTTGATGCTTCGTTGTAAGCTGCGATGATCAGATCCTGCAGCATCTCCACATCTTCCGGATCCACGGCGGACGGATCGATGGTCAGGGACTTGATCTCGTGTGTACCGGAGATGACGATCTTTACGACTCCGCCACCTGCTGTCGCGTCTACTTCCAATGCGTCGATCTCAGCCTTAGCGACCTCGATGTCACGCTGCATCTTCTGAGCCTGCTGCATGATGGCGCCCATATTGCCGCCCATGCCGAATCCTCCACGAAAACCACCTTTTGCCATATTCTTTTCCTCCTTAAGGTTTAATACGTTTCTATCTTTCTATATTATGTCATATTCTACATGTCTGTGACATGGTCTACCGGAATTCCGTTTTCTTCTCCTGCCTTCTCAATGGCCTTGACCCAGTCCGGCTGCCCGGAAGACTTCGGTACTTCTTCCTGCACGGCGCCGCCGTGATTCCTCTCGTATTCTTCCTTCGTCACCACCTGGGCTTCCACCAGTGCCGGGTCGTACCGCTGGCAGGAACTTAAGAGCAGTTCCATGATGTCACCGCTGGTTCGGATCTCTTCGATCCTTGGCGCGATACTGTTCGGCAGGATGCAGGATACGATCCTGTCCTCCCAGAGTATACTGCAGTCGCACATATTCAGGTAGTCGAAGGGGAATCTGACCTTCAGACTGTCGAGGAAATCTTTCCTTGCCTGCGCGAAGGAATTACTGTCATGACGGATCACCTGCTGCAAATTCGAGACCTTCGGTGCAGCGGGGACAGGGACTTCCTCCCCCTGTGGAACCAGAACATCTGCCGGCATCTCCGGGACCCGGACTTCCGGTCCTTTCGCGGCCTTGGCGAGATTCGTGTGCTGGCCTTCGTTTACATACTCAGATGCGAAAGCTTTCTGCAGATTCGGGTGCGCGGGTGCGGTGCGGGCCAGTTCCTCGGCGGAAGGTGCACTTTCCTTCGGGGCGATATCGTCCAGCGAAGGTACTTCTTCGACCATCCCCGATGGTGTCGGATCTAAAAGCGGCGGGGGGGCCATGAAATCCAGATCCGCGATCGGCGGTGGTGCGCTCAGATCGTCGAGAGAGGGCGGTGTCATCTCAGACGGCGCCTCTTCGACCGGAGGCAGGATATCCGGAACCGGTGGAGGCGCCATGACAGGAGCTTCGTCCTTCGGCGCAGGTGCCGGAGCCGGAGCTTCAGGCTTTGCCTTCGCGATCGGCGGCAGTTCTCTCTTCTCGGAAACAGAGGACGCCGGGGCCGTCGCAACGGGAGCCGGTGCAGTAGCTGCGGCGATAGGAGCCGGCGAAGAAACCGGCGGAACGATATTGTTCCCGCGGGCGGCCAGCCGGAGCATCGTGATCTCGAACGATGTCCGCAGGGAAGGTGACCACTTCAGCTCCGAGACCAGGTCAGAGAGCTTGGAGATGAAGAACAGAAGTGTCTCCGAGCTTGCCCGCTTGCCCAGTTCGGTCATTACGGCGATGCCTGAAGAAGTGGACTCGATCAGGGACTGCGGACGGGAAGAGATGCGCGTCACCAGGATATTTCTGAAATACTGTGCCAGATCCAGCGTGAAACGGATGAGATCCCTGCCGTCCATGATCAGCTCACGGGTAAGGGGCAGAAGATCTGCAGCACGGCCCTCCAGAAGTGCGGCCGCGAAACGGCTCAGGAAGACCTCGTCGACGAGGCCGACGATCCGGATGACATCGTCCCGGGTAATCGTCTTGCCTTCGAAAGTTGTGCTGACCTGATCCAGAAGTGAGACAGAATCACGAAGTGCGCCGTCGCCGATGGTGGCAATGGCGGAGAGTGCATCCTGCTCGATAGAGATGTTCTGTTTCTTGGCGATAAAGTCGAGACGCTTCACGATGCTCTCGGTGGTGATCCTTCTGAAATCGTAGCGCTGGCAGCGCGAGAGGATCGTCGCCGGGATGCGGTGCGGCTCGGTCGTCGCAAGGAGGAAGACGGCGTGCGCCGGCGGTTCCTCCAGGGTCTTTAATAATGCGTTAAAAGCACCGGTCGAGAGCATGTGTACCTCGTCGATGATGTACACCTTATACTTCGCCTTCGCCGGCATGAAGATGACCTCGTCACAGACGCGGCGGATATTGTCTACACTGTTGTTACTGGCGGCATCCATCTCGATGACGTCCAGAAGGGAACCGTCAATGACACCCTTGCAGATCTCGCACTGGTTGCAGGGGTTGCCGTTCACCGGGTGCAGGCAGTTGATGGCACGGGAGAACACTTTCGCGATCGAGGTCTTGCCGGTACCTCTCGTTCCACAGAACAGATAGGCATGCCCGATCTTACCGGATATCACGGTCTGGCGCAGCGCAGCAACCGCGTGTGCCTGCTCGACGATATCGTCAAAATCCATAGGACGGTAGAGTCTGTATAGTGCGACGTGTTCCATAGGCCCCTCCCCGGTGTCAGTAAAGGTTCTGATAAAAAATCGTCCCGGCTGGACTACAGTCGGGGCAAGCACCCTTGCGGCACATACGAGTGACCGCTTACTGCTGCTTCCTTCCGGACCTGACAGGGTTCACAGGCTCGCATCGCACAAGACCCACCGCCAACTGTAGACCACCCGGGACGAAAATACGTAGAAATTATAACATAAAACCCTTATGTGTGACAGTAGCTTATAAAATTATAGACCATGGCACCGAGAGCCGCCTGGATCTCCTTCGCCATCTCCGGAGTTTCGGCCTCGACCGTTACGCAGACGACGACCGGTTCATAAGACAGGATGATCGACACGTCGGACTCACTGGAGAATTCGGTGTTGCTGCCGCTCCGGCTCAAGATCACGGTATCTTCCGGGAAACACTTTCCGATTCCACTGTGATCCGTGGCGGCCAGCGCATCGATCATGGGCTGGTAGTCCTGAGGCCAGGACATGTAGCGCCAGTAGAGCATCTGTGCATAGCTCGCCAGGTCATAGGCAGAAGAGCGGTGCTCGCCGAGCTGCTGGACACCCTTGAAATCCACGTAATTCTGGACGGCGGAGAAATCGATGCAGGATGTCATCTGTGTCATGGTCTCCCAGATCCTATCCGGATCGCCCATACTGTCAAGAAGCATGTTCATCGCGACACTGTCCCCTTCGGCAAGGGCAAGATAGGCCAGCTGGGAGAGGTAGAACTGTTTTCCTTCCGGAAGACCGGCCAGGGAGGTGCCGGTACCTTCATCGACGAAGCGCGGATCGAAGGGTACCACGATCTCGTCCGAGGTCGTTCCGGCCCGTACATTATCGTAGAAGATCAGTTCCAGCGGCAGATAGATCGCAGATCCGACGACGAACGGCTCGGCTTCGTTATAGCCGAAGGCTTCGTTGGTGTTCAGGTTGATGTAGTAGAACCCGATCCGGGCGTCTGTCCTCTCGGCGATGTAGGCTTTGACCGCATGCTTGAGATTGGCGTAGGACTGGTCACGCTCCGCGTGGGTGACCGTCTGGAGCGGGTATTTCTGCGGAAAAAGCACTGGTTCCTGTTCTTCCCATTCATCGGGGAGAAGATTGACGGTGGTCGTGGCGGCCGCATCGTCACCGGTTGCGTCCGGGTCCTCTTCCGTATGGTTCGTGTCGATCGGAAGCTCCTCGTCTGTGGACTCCGATGTCTCTCCATCTCCGGGTGTACTCGTTGCTTCCGAACCCGGCTCGGGAGTTTCTTCGGTTCCTTCGCCGGATGTGTCTTCCGGCGAGGAGGGGACATCCGTTTCTGTCGATTCGCCCGGCGAAGTCTCACCGGATGCGGTATTCGGATCTTCACTTCCATCCGCGGTAGACGAGGTGGTGGAAAAACTCCTTGAAGTGTCGGAGGAACCTGTGAATTCCGTATCGATATCTTTCTTCAGGTTCAGGATATATGCGAAGAACAGAGCAAAAGCCACGACGAGAACGATCACACCGGCGATGATACCGCGTATGATCATCCGGGTGCGCCGGATTCGGCGTGCTTCGCCTATGTAATTGCTCTTAGGATTCTTCATATTTGGATCAGAACAGTCCTTCGATCACGCCATCGGCATTGATGTCGATGTCCATGGCGGCCGGATGCTTCGGAAGACCCGGCATGGTGACGATCGCACCGGTCAGAGCGACCAGGAAGCCGGCACCGGCCGACAGCCAGATATCACGGACGGTCAGTGTGAAACCTTCCGGACGGCCGAGGACTTTCAGGTTATCCGACAGGGAATACTGTGTCTTGGCAATGCAGACGGGGGTGTTCCCGAAGCCGGCCTTCGTAAAGTCTTCGATCTTCTTCATGGCTTCCGGCAGGATCTCGACATTCGCGGCTCCGTAGATGTTCTTGGCAATGGCCTCGATCTTCTTATCTACAGGCATATCCAGTTCGTACATATAGTGCGGACCGTCAGATGGTGTATCGATGGCTTCGAGAACGGCGTTAGCCAGGTCGATACCGCCCTCGCCGCCCTTGGCGAAGATCTGTGCCGGGGCGAACTTCGCGCCCTTCTCTTCGCAGAGCCGGCGGAGTGTATCCAGTTCTTCCGGAGTATCTGTCAGGAACTGGTTACTGGCCACGACGCACGGGATGCCGTAGCTTAAGATGTTCTCGATATGTTTCGCAAGATTCGGGAAACCGGCGGCGACCGCCTCGGCATTCGGCTTGTTGAGATCTTCCTTCGGAATGCCGGCATTGTACTTCAGGGAGCGGACGGTCGCGACGATCACGACGGCATTCGGCCAGATGCCTGCAGTTCTGCACTTGATGTCGAGGAACTTCTCGGCACCGAGATCCGCACCGAATCCGGCCTCGGTCACGACGATATCAGAGAGCTTCAGTGCCATCTTCGTCGCGATGATACTGTTACATCCGTGGGCGATATTGGCGAAAGGACCGCCATGGATCAGGGCCGGAGTATGCTCGAGAGACTGCACGAGGTTCGGGCAGATGGCATCCTTCAGAAGAACGCTCATGGCGCCCTCGGCCTTTAGGGCAGAAGCGCGGACGATGTTGCCGTCGAGATCGTAGGCGATCGCGATATTTGAAAGACGCTTCTTCAGGTCTTCCATATCTGAAGCAAGACACAGGATCGCCATGATCTCCGATGCCGCCGTGATGGAGAAGACTTCATTTCTCGGCACACCGTTGACACCGCCGCCGACGCCCAGATTCAGGCTTCTGAGGGCACGGTCGTTCATGTCGAGGCAGCGCTTCCAGAGGATGCGCTCCTTATCCAGACGCAGTTCATTTCCCTGATAGAGGTGGTTATCGATCATGGCTGCCAGCAGGTTGTTGGCAGAAGTGATGGCGTGGAGATCACCTGTGAAATGCAGGTTGATGTCATCCATCGGGACGACCTGGGAGTATCCGCCGCCGGCCGCTCCGCCCTTGATGCCGAAGACCGGTCCGAGAGACGGTTCGCGAAGTGCGAGCATGGCGTTTCTATCCAGTTTATTCAGAGCCTGGGCAAGACCGATACTTACTGTCGTTTTTCCTTCTCCGGCTGGAGTCGGGTTCATCGCCGTGACGAGTACGAGCTTCCCGTCTTTCTTGTCCTTACGGTCGGAAAGAAGGCGGAGCGGCAGCTTGGCCTTGTATTTTCCATAGAACTCGAGATCGTCTCTGGCGATCCCCAGCTTCTCTGCGATCTTCTCAATAGGCAGCATCTCGGCATTACGTGCGATCTCAATGTCACTAAGCATACGAACGGTCCTCACTTCTAAATGTATTTACATATTTATAAGGAGACAGGATCTCCCGATACGGATATCATTATATGCTTTCCCTTCTCTCATGCCAACAGAAAATGACAATCTGGTTACAGAAATGCGGGGATTTTAATCACTTTTGTGCAAAGCCGAAATACTATATTTGGGATTTTCTATGCAAATTGACCACAAGAAGTTGTGCCTTGCATTGACAATGGATATGGATGCTGATATAATTTCGTAACAATAGCGGATGCTTTATAAGGAGAATATGGAGGAGCAAACACGTGATTATTAAGTCTGATGTGGAAGAATGCAAGAAGAGTCTTGAAGCTTATATCGGAAGAACGGTTCGCCTTACCTCGAACGGTGGAAGAAAGAGAATCATCGTTCACGAGGGTATCCTGGATCACTGCTATCCGAATATGTTTACCGTGAAGTGTGACAGAAAGGCTGCGAATACGAATTCCGAACTCGTTTCCTACAGCTATGTGGATGTTCTGACGAAGACTGTCCGTGTTGCCGCAGTTACTGTTGCCGCTGAGGCAGAGACACAGGCCAGCTGATCTGACCGGTTTAGAAATAATGAAGAAGCCGCCTGCGCGAGCCAATTGTTTGTGCTTGCGAGGTGGCTTTTGCTTTCACGGAGGGAAGGAAATACCATGGAAACGAAGATTCAGGCGCCTGCGAAAGTGAACCTCTTCCTGCGCATGGCGGGGATGAGAGAAGACGGATATCACCTGCTTTACAGCTGCATGCAGACGGTCTCGCTATACGATGAGATCCTCGTGGAGCGTGTCCGTCCGGAAGAACCCGGATATAGCGGCGAGGTCCTGTTTACCTCGAACTGTGAATATCTTCCGTCTGACCCGAAGAAGAATACCGCCGTCGCGGCGGCAGTGCTTTTCCTAAAGAAAACAGGGGAGACGGATCATGTACGGATCACGCTTACGAAGAATATTCCCTCCCAGGCAGGCCTGGGGGGCGGCAGCTCGGATGCGGCGGCTGTCCTTCGCGCCATGGATCAGCTGTTCCCAGGGTGCGTAACCGAGGAGGAACTGGCGGAGATGGCACTTGCGATCGGCGCGGATGTTCCATACCTTCTGAAGGGCGGAACGGCTCTCTGCGAGGGAGTCGGAGAGAAGCTTACGCCCTTGCCTGATCTCTGCGGTCTTCCGATGCTCCTGATCAAACCGCCGAAGGGTGTCTCGACACCTCTCTGCTACAGGAAATGGGACGAGATGAACCTGCCGATCGTATCGGAAGAAGAGAAGAGAGAGCTCCTTTCGGATCTGAAGAACGGGAAGGCGCCGCTTCTGCGTCTTACAGAAGCCTCGGAGAAATGGCACAATGACCTTCAGGATCCGGCCCTTCTTCTCGTTCCGGAGATCCGCGAAGGGATCGAGATCTTATCGGAACTGGGTGCTGTCTATACGGCTATGACCGGGTCGGGAAGCTGCATATTCGGATTCTTCTCCGACAAAGATGCCGTGCCGCCGTGCGATTGCCCGAAGATCGCAGAACTGATCCGCCGCGGCTGGTGGGTGCAGGCGGCAGAGACTGTCTGAGACTTCATAGCTTCGAGCATCCGGCTGTTTCTTCGTGCTCTTTCCCGATCCTTAGTATCCCAGACCGTGGCGTGTCTCCAGAACCAGACCGTATATGCGCAGGACCCCTTTCTTGATCTCGGTGGGATGGAAGCAGCGTGGCGTCGTCTCCACGTTGTCCGACAGGATCACATGGTTTTTGTTATCGGTCGAGAGCCGCACCAGTGTGCAGTCCTGATTGTTGATGCTGGCCAGATGGATCCGGTTCGGGTAGATGCTGTCCGTCTTATATACGATATTGACGGAGTGGGGCATCACCTGTGGAGCCAGCGATGTGGAATTACAATAGAATCCGATGAAGTTCTCGCTTTTTCTCGTGTGTGCGTGCGCCGCATCGTCCTGCGGAAGCAGCTTGCACATATCTTCTTCCGACAAAGTAATATGCGGGGTCTTCCCCGTAAGAAGGCGTCCCTGGCCGTTTTTGTTTATGGATTCATATACCGGTATGGAGAAAGCACCGATATGGGATATGTAATCGAAGATCAGATGAAACGGCATGTGAAGAATATCGGAGATCTTCTTGGCCGTTTCGATTTCCGGATACACGATCTTACGTTCCCAGCGTGATACACACGCCTGAGAAACATTAAGAAGTTTAGCGAGTTGTTTCTGGTTCATGCCTGCGCGTAGTCTGTACTCTCTAAGATAATTCATAGTACTCCCTCCTGTAAATTCGAATTGTAATGATTATTTTACTAGGGATCGGGAGAAGAATATATCCTTAAGTTATAGAAAACAGTGAAAAAAAGCAGAACATACAATTAAAGGCAAACATACATAGGGAAATATACACTTAAGTTATATTTGTCAAAAAGAAATCCGCTCACGGAGCAGGGAGGGATCGCAGATCCGCGGAAAAATCACTTCAGGCGCTTGCCGAAAAGTCCGCGCTCGTATCCCCGGGAGCTGTCGGAAGTAAGAAGGGAGAATCCGCGGGCGTTGTAATAGGAGACCATACCCTTGTTACTCAGGGCGGTGTGCAGAAGAATGTGGGAACAATGTGTCTCTTTCGCGAAGGTTTCGCAATGAGAGAGAAGATAGTTTCCGATGCCTTGGGATCTCCAGGTGTCCCAGACGGCGAAACGAGCGAAGTAAGCCAGACGGGAAGAGAGTTTCCCCTTCGCGGAAGACAGGTCTTCTGTGAATTCTCTTCTCGGACGGATATAAAGACGGCAGGTGCCGAGGATGTCGTCCCCGTCGCTAAGTGCGACGAAGACGACACCCGATGAGATTGCATCTTCTACTGTTTCCAGAGATTCGGAGGTGGCCTCGATATACGAATCCGGAATACCGGAATCCTTGCAATAGGATGACATGGATTCACGGACCAGCTTCAGGATCGTGGGCGCCTCGGAGAGTCTGGCGGTACGGACGTGGATATCAGGCATACTGCTCACTCATGAGATGTACGAGGATGGCCTTATGGGCATGCAGACGGTTCTCCGCCTCGTCGAAAACAACGGAATGCGGCCCGTCGATGATGTCCTCGGTCACTTCGTAACCGCGATATGCCGGGAGACAATGCAGGAAGATCGCGTCCTTATCTGCGGTGGAGAACAGGTCGGCGTTGACCTGGTAGTCCTTGAAGATCTTGGCACGCATGGCCTTCTCGGATTCCTGGCCCATGCTGGCCCAGGTGTCAGTGTAGATCACGTCTGCATCTTTACAGGCGACATACGGATCTTCGGTCATGACGATCTTGGAACCGGTGATCTTCGCATCTTCTTCGGCCTGGAGTACGTACTTCTCCGGGCATGTATAGTCCTTAGGAGACGCGACGGAGATGTCCATGCCGGCCTTGGCGCAGGCATGGAGAAGGGAATTGGCCATGTTGTTGCCGTCACCGACGTAAGCGAACTTCAGACCCTTCAGTGTGCCCTTATGCTCCTTGATGGTCAGAAGGTCAGCCAGGACCTGGGTCGGGTGCTGGTCGTCGGAAAGCCCGTTAATGACCGGAACAGAACCGTACTTGGCCAGATCGACGATGTCCTGATGGGAGAAAGTACGGATCATGATGCCGTCCACCATTCTCGACAGAACATTTGCCGTGTCGTAGATGGTCTCGCCGCGGCCGATCTGGATGTCGTCGCCGCTTAAGAACAGGGCATGACCACCGAGCTGGTACATACCTACCTCGAAGGAGACACGGGTCCTCGTGGAGGACTTGGTGAAGATCATGCCGAGGGTCTTGCCGGCAAGAATCGGATGAGCGATCCCTTTCTTCGTCTTGGCCTTGAGGTCGATCGCAGTGTCAAGAAGTGCGTCGAGCTCCGGGATCGTTACGTCTTCGTGAAAATCAATGTAGTGTTTCATGTGTTTTTACTCCTTTCCTTCGAGGACATCCTGCAGCGCAGAGATGAATTTGATGATCTGGAACTTGCTGATGATCAGCGGCGGGGCGAGACGGATCACGTTCGATCCGATGGAACTGACGAGAAAACCTTTCTCGAAGAGCTTCATCTTCACGTCGGATGCGGAACCGGAGTCCAGTTCAATGCCGATCAGCAGACCCTTGCCACGCACCTCGGCGATCTTCTTCGTTTTCTTGGCAATGGAATTCAGTTTCTTCACCAGGTATGCATTGACGTTATTTACATTGTTGAGAAGACCCTTCGACTCGATCTCCTCGAGTACGGCGAGTGCCGCCGCGCAGGCCAGAGGATTGCCGCCGAATGTCGAGCCGTGATCGCCGGGACCGAATCCTGTGGCAGCGGACTGGTTGGCCAGGACCGCACCGATCGGTACACCGCCGGCAAGACCTTTCGCCAATGTGGCGATATCCGGCTGGATCCCGTACTGCTCGTAGGCGAAGAACGTACCGGTTCTTCCGACACCGGTCTGTACTTCGTCGATGATCAGCAGGATCTTGTTCTGGGTACAGAACTTCCGGACAGCCTGGATGTAGTCGAAGTCTGCCGGATGCACGCCGCTCTCGCCCTGGATGAGCTCGAGCATGATGGCGCCGGTCTGGGCATCGACGGCTTTCTTGAGCGCTTCGAAATCGTTAAACGGTACATAATCGAAACCGGGCATGACCGGCGCGAAGGGCGCTCTAAACTTTTCCTGACCGGTCGCGGCGATGGTCGCCAGTGTACGTCCGTGGAAGGACATCTTCGCCGTGATGATCTTCGGCTTCGGGGTGCCTTTCTTCGACCAGTACCCGCGGGCAAGCTTGATGGCGCCTTCGTTGGCTTCTGCGCCGGAATTGGCGAAGAAGACCTTATCTGCGAAGCTCATGTCCACGAGCTTCTTCGCCAGCATGGTCTGCGGCTCGTTATAGTAGTAATTGCAGCAGTGGATCACTTTCCTGGCCTGCGACGAGATCGCCCGTACGAGCTTGCCGTTATTGTGGCCGAGGGTGTTGACGGCGATGCCGCCGATCATGTCCATGTATTTCTTGCCGTCGGTGCCGTAGAGGTATACCCCTCTGCCGTGGTCGACGACCAGCGGGACACGCTTGCCGAAAACGGGCATGTAGTATGCCTCGTCGTAACCGATGATCTGTTGTAGTTTAGTATCCTGTTTCTCTTCCATTTTATCTACCTCGCATATGTTCCATGTACTTCTTCCATGTAGAAGCACTGTGTTTCCGAACGATTCCTTAGATCTTTTCTCCCTCGAAATAAGGCTTCTTCTCGCGGATGATCATCGTTCCGATACCTTTACCGGTGAAGATCTCCAGAAGGATACTGTGAGGGATACGTCCGTCAATAATATGTGCACGGCCGACGCCGCGTCGGATCGTATCGAGGCAGCCTTCGACCTTCGGGATCATGCCGCCTGTGATGATGCCGGAATGGATCATGTTATGGATGTCGGACTCGGTGAGGACCGGAAGGACTTTCTCTGTACCGTCTTCGAGTACGGCCTTGACGCCTTCCACATCGGTCAGCGTCATGAGCTTCTCGGCCTTAAGGGCAACGGCGATCTCAGCGGCGACGGTGTCTGCATTGATGTTATAGCTTTCGCCGTCGGATCCGACACCGATCGGTGCTACGACCGGGATATATTCGTCATTAGCGAGAGTGGAGATGACCTTGGTGTTGATGCTCTTGATTTTGCCGACAAATCCGACGTCGATGGGGTTCCCTTCTGCGTCTTCGGTGAGCTTCTCACACTCGATCAGGTGGCCGTCAATACCGCTGATGCCGATGGCCTTCACACCTTTCTGGCCGAGGTAGGAGACGATCTCTTTATTTGTCTTTCCGATCAGGACCATCTGGGCGACGCTCATGACCTTGGCGTCCGTGACACGCAGGCCGTTAACGAAACGGGACTCCACATTCAGGGTCTTCAGCATGCTGCTGATGTCCGGTCCGCCTCCGTGAACCAGGACGGGGTTGATGCCGACCGATTTCAGAAGTGCGATATCGTCCATCACGGAAGACTTCAGTTCATCGTTGACCATGGCGTTTCCGCCGTATTTAATGACGACCGTCTTTCCGGCCAGGCTCTGGATATAAGGAAGCGCCTCGATCAGTGTGGCCGCTTTGTTGATCAGTGTCTGCATATCGTTACCGACGGTAGGTAATGTCTTATCCTTCTCCATGCAGGTAACTCCTCTCATTTTATATCATTTATATATAACAGTATCACGTGCAGTGCTTCTCCGAAGAAAAGGTCGTCCATCATGGCTGTTAATATTTATACAGAATACTGAATAAATTTGCATAAAGCAAGTCATATGCCTAAAAATCAGGAAAATTGTACATTATGCACAACCTTAGGTAGAGGATCGTTGTCAAGTTGCCACAATCGATTCTTCGGCGTGCCAAAAAAGACGGGGGATTTTTGGGGATTTTTCCGAGTGGCAAGGGGGATGTGGGCGTGTTATAGTAGTCACATAAGAAAATACGCCCCGGAAAGGGTGCGTAATTTGGAGGTAAAAAATGGCAAGTTTATCACTTCAGCATGTATTTAAGAAGTATGACGGCGGCGTAGTGGCTGTATCTGACTTCTGTCTCGAGATTTCCGATAAGGAATTCATCATCCTGGTAGGACCTTCCGGTTGCGGTAAGTCCACCACCCTTCGTATGATCGCTGGTCTCGAAGATATCTCCGAGGGTGAGATCTACATCGACGATCGTCTCATCAATGACGTTCTCCCGAAGGACCGTGATATCGCGATGGTTTTCCAGAACTACGCTCTGTATCCGCACATGACAGTATTCGATAACATGGCATTTGGTCTTAAGCTCCGTAAGGTTGAGCGTGGTGAGATCAAGCGTCGTGTTCAGGAAGCTGCGAAGATCCTCGAGATCGAGCACCTCCTCGACAGAAAGCCGAAGGCTCTCTCCGGTGGTCAGCGTCAGCGTGTTGCTCTCGGCCGTGCTATCGTACGTGACCCGAAGGTATTCCTCATGGACGAGCCGCTGTCCAACCTCGACGCGAAACTCCGTGTTCAGATGCGTGTTGAGATCACCAAGCTCCACCAGAGACTGCAGACAACCATCATCTACGTTACTCACGACCAGACAGAGGCTATGACGATGGGTACCCGTATCGTAGTTATGAAGGATGGCTTCATCCAGCAGGTTGACTCCCCGACGGAGCTCTATGACAACCCGGTCAACACATTCGTTGCAGGATTTATCGGTATGCCTCCGATGAACTTCATCAATGCGACCATCAACGTAGAAGGCGACGATGTTTATGTTGCATTCGAGAATACTTCCATCAAGCTCGCTCCGAGCTACTGTGTACCGGAAGTCATCGAGCGTGACGGCACAGAAGTTATCTTCGGTATTCGTCCTGAGGCTCTCACAGATGACGGTACGTACGTATCCATGCATCCGGAAGCTGCTTTCTCTGCTGACGTCGACGTTGTCGAGATGCTCGGTGCTGAGACCTATCTGTACGTAACAGTTAACGGTTCTCTCCCGCTGACAGCAAGAGTTGACCCGACCACATCCGAGTCCCGCGTAGGTGAGGTTGTTGATATCGCTGTTGATACCAACCGTGTTCACCTCTTCGATAAGGATACAGAACAGTCCATCATCTCCTGCAGCACAGCAAACAACAAGAATGTTTACGAGGAAGATGTTCAGTTCTGATTCGAAACGCTGAAATGAAACTTCAGGAGCCGTCCTTCGTGGACGGCTCTTTTTTTCTCGTGAGAGGGTACCGGGAATAAATATCAAATGGGCAGGTTGCAAGTTCAGTTCGAAAAGTTTAAGATAAATAAGATAGAATAAACATATAAGGGCAAGTCTGCCCGACGCCGCATGAGAATTGACGAAAGTGAAAAGGTGAAGCGTATGGAAGAGTTAAAGAAATGTATGCGCGAAGCGAAGAAGATCCTTGACCTGACAGTTGGTGTCATGGATACATCGGGCATGGTTGTGGCCTGTACCGATCCCGCCTGGGAAGGTATAGAGGATTCCAGTGCCAGAGCGGTTCTTCTTTCCGATGAACTCTTCTCGAGCACGGCCGGTAAGACCTATATGAAGATCGTGATCGGCGACTCGACCCAGTACATCGCTTTCATCAGCGGCACGGATGCCGTGGCGAGAACGTATCTGGAACTGGTGACTCAATGGATCAAGGCGGCGATGCGTGAGAGAAACACCGATGTCGAGAGAGAGACATTCATTAAGAATGTGCTTCTCGAGAATGAACTTCCGGGTGATATCCCGCTGAAGGCCAGAGAGTATAAGATCCCGTTCGCGACGCGCCGTATCGTGTTCATCGTACGTGTCAGCAAGAATGACGGAGTCGAGTGCCTCGAGATCCTGCAGAATCTCTTCCCGGATACGAAGACGCAGATGGTCGTGGCGATGGACGAGGAGACGATCGTTCTTGTCATGGATCTCGGAGATAACTTCGATACATATCTGACGGAAGTCAGTAAGACGATCCTGGATAACCTCAATGCCGAGTCCATGATCCGTGCCCATGTGGGCATCGGTATGCCGGCCCCGACGCTCCGCGATATCGCGAAGTCCTATCGTGAGGCGACGCTGGCACTTCGTGTGGGCAGCATCTTCGAGAGTGAGCAGTTCATCATGCGCTACGATAAGCTGGGCTTAGGCCGTCTGATCTATCAGCTCCCGCCGACGCTCTGCAACATGTTCCTGAATGAAGTTTTCCCGAAGGGCGCCTATGAGTCCCTCGATTCGGATACGCTCGTAACGATCCAGAGCTTCTTCGAGAATAACCTCAACGGCAGTGAAACGAGCCGTAAACTTTTCGTTCATAGAAATACACTGGTCTACCGTCTGGATAAGGTGCAGAAGATCACGGGACTGGATCTTCGGAGCTTCGATGATGCCGTGCTCTTCAAGCTGGCGGCCATGGTCCGCACCTATCTGGAGAAACAGGAGAAATCCGGCCAGGGTGGAAATATTAACTGGTAAACGTTAGGGAAGTACTACCTTGATACGCTTCGAAAATGTACATAAGACATATAAGACCGGCACGGATGCACTCCGAGGAGTGACATTTACGATCCGTGACGGAGAATTTGTATTCATTATCGGCAAAAGCGGCTCAGGAAAATCTACACTGATGAAGTGTATTACCCGTGAGGAGAAACCTACAGAAGGACTCGTCATCATCGACAAGTTCTGCATTTCCAAGATGCCGCGTGCCCTGATTCCGATCCTGCGGCGCCAGATCGGCATCATCTATCAGGATTTCCGACTGATCGAAACCAAGACCGTCGAGGAGAATATTGCCTTCGCCGGTGAGATCATCGGTGTGCCGAGGAAGAAACTCCATCAGATGGTGGATATCGTGCTCGGTGCTGTGGGTCTGCGTGATAAGGCGAATTCCATGCCGCTTGAACTCTCGGGTGGTGAGCAGCAGCGTGTGGCGATCGCCCGTGCGATGCTTAACAGTCCGAAGCTGATCGTAGCGGATGAGCCTACGGGTAACCTTGACCCGGAGACCTCGGAAGCCATCATGGCGCTCCTTGCAGAGATCAACCGGAACGGCACGACCGTCGTCGTATGTACCCATGACAGTAATCTCGTCGATGCCATGAAGAAACGTGTCATCGAAGTGGATGACGGCCTGATCGTCCGTGACGAGAAGGGCTCCGGCTATACTGCCGAGGATAAGCACGCCCTGCCGCAGAGTATGCTCGATGAATTCGTTCCGGAAGTGATCCCGCTGACGACTCTTGAGAAAGAAAGTGAACCGTTGCCGGAGTTCCCGGGTGAAGAGAATGAGAAGCCGGCGGCTCAGGATAAAACGGAGGATAAGATGGACGACAAGTCTGCTATTACGGTCCTTCCGAAGGAGAAAAAGAAAGAAAACAAGCCTGTTCTTCCATCCGAGATGAATGAGGACGAAGTTTCCGTACTTCCCGTACAGAAGGAAGAAGAACCCGAACCGCCGAAGAAGGATGAGAAGCCTGAACAGACGAAGGTCGAGACTGTATCTACGGATGTAAAGGAAGAAATAAAGAACGAGATCACATCGGATAAGAGTGATAAGGACGTTGTGAAAGAGGAACCGGATGATTCGGACCCGGACGGAGTGACCTTTGACGGGGAGGATGACACATGAGCTTACGCGCATTCTGGAATTCCCTTAAGGAAGGTATACAGGGCATCATCCGCCATCCGCTCGTCACCGTTGCATCGATTTCGACGATCCTGCTGATGCTTCTTCTCATGTCGGTATTCTTCATCTTCTCGGCCAATGCCCGCTTCATCATGAAGAAGGTCGGGCAGCAGCCGCCGATCGAAGTGTACATGAAACTGGGCTGCACGCAGGAGCAGCTGGATATGCTCGTGTCATATATGGAGAATAACCCGCAGATGATCAAGGAATATCACGGGCTTTCTCCGGAACAGAACTATAACCGGTTCAGAAAGGAACTCGGAGACAGTGCGTCGATCCTGGACGATTTCGACTACAATACGTACCTGCCTTATACCGTTACGGTCCAGCTGACCGATCCGTCCTATGCGGATGAAGTGGCCATGCGGATCCAGGGTATCCCGGGCATCGAGAAGGTCATGCAGGAGAGCAACGTCATGAAGTTCCTCACGCGTGCGACGAGGACGGTCAATGTGGCAACCGTGATTGCATTTACCGTACTTCTTCTGATCGCGCTGTTCATCATATCCAATATGGTGCGTATATCCGTGTATTCACGTTCGGCGGAGATCGCCATCATGAAGTTTGTCGGTGCAACGAACGGATATATCCGTCTCCCTTATGTTGTCGAGGGTGCCCTTGTCGGTATGGTCAGTGCGCTGTGCGCATGGGGGATCACACATTTCGCATATTCGGAACTGTATAAGCGTGCCATGAAGGATGTCGTGTCGACCAGTATCTATGCGATCCTTCCCATGAAGAGCCTCTCTGTTTCGGTCCTGGTCCTGTGCCTGGCCTGCGGGGTGATCATCGGATCCGTCGGATCCGGTATCGCAGTACGTAAGTACGTGAAGGTCTAAAGGAGGGAGAAGATGGTTCTAGTGACTGACAGAATGAAAAGATCGTTTGCGGTTCTTCTTTGTATCGCACTTCTTTCGGGACTGTTCTCGTTCCTTGGTAGGAAGCCGGTGAAGGCTGTTTCCCGGGATTTCCTTTCTTATTCGCCGACACAGGATGAGATCGACGATGCGAAGAGACAGCGTGACGAAGCCAAGCGCAAGGCGGAAGAAGCTTCGGAGATGGTTTCGGAACTGAAGGAGAAGAAGGGTGAACTTTCGGGTGAACTTGCCGAGCTTCAGGGCCTGAGCGATGAGCAGATGGCACAGTATGAGCAGATATCGGAGGATTATGCGGCGGCACTTATGGCGAAGGAAGAGGCACTGGATGAGTACATCGACTCCCAGGAGAACCTGATCCATAAGCGTGAAGAATATGCCGAGCGTATCGGTATCATGTTCGCCTACGAGAATAAATCTACGCTGGAGATCCTTCTGGATTCCGAGAGCCTGGCCGGATTCTTCACGAATCTCGAGCTGATCTCCCTGATCGGTGAGGCCGACCTTCAGATGATCGACCAGCTGACGATCGCCATGGACGATGCGGAACTGAAGAGTAACTATGCACTGAAGGAAGCGGAGGATATGCAGGCGATCGCCGAGCAGAAACAGGAGGAACTGGCCGAGCTTCGAAGAAGGATCGGTGTGACGGAAGAAGCACTGGAGGAGACATCGACGAAATTATCGAGATGGGAAGAAGAGGAGAGTGCTTTTCAAGATGAGGCGGACAGACTGGACGATGAGATCAGAAGGCTGCAGCAGGAGAAGGACGAAGAGGAAAGACGCAAGGCTTCCCTGACGGCGACGGCGGCCGCACAGGCGGCGCAGAGCACAAGCTCCAGCAGTTCCAGTAGTTCGAGCAGCTCGAGCAGCAGCTCCAGCAGCAGTTCAAGTAGTTCAAGCAGCAGTTCGAGCAGTTCCAGTAGTTCCAGTAGCTCCAGTAGTTCTTCATCGGTGTCGATGCACATGACCTGGCCGTATCCGGGTGACTATACCGTGTATTCGCCGTTCGGTATGCGCTATCACCCGATCTATCACTACGATAAGATGCACTGGGGCGTCGACCTCGGCGGCGAGTACGGCAATCCGATCGTCGCGGCGGCGGACGGCACGGTCATTAAGGTGGAAGAGCCGGTCGAAGGTCAGAATACGGGCAGTATCAACTACGGCAACTACTGCGTCATCGATCATGGAAACGGCATCGCTACGACCTATGCGCACTGCAGAGATGTGTATGTCTCGGTCGGGGATTATGTAGTAGCCGGCCAGACCATCGCCGAGTGCGGAAGTACCGGCACGTCAACTAGCCCTCATCTTCACTTCGAAGTACGCGTGAACGGTGAGAAAGTCGATCCGGTTCCGTATATTTCTTAGTATATGTATAAGGCAAACGAATCTTCAGGGATATAAGAAATGTCAGCATATGATTTTCTAGCAGATTTTTACGATGTGTTCCAGCAGGATCTCGACCCCGTGGCGTGGGCGGATTTCGTCGACTGGATCGTCGGGAAATACGGGCAGTTCGAAGGCGATGGGGCGGATGGAGCCACGCTTCTTTGCGACCTGGGCTGTGGAACGGGTGCCGTGACATGTGCTTTTTCTGACCGGGGCTACGATGTGACCGGTGTCGACAATTCGCCGGCGATGCTTGACCGGGCCAGGGAACGGGCGGACCGGGAAGGAAAGAAGATCCTGTGGCTGTGTCAGGATATGACTTCTCTGGATCTCTTCGGAACGATGGATGTATTCGTTTCTCTTCTTGACACGGTCAATCACATCACGGAGATGCGTGAGCTGGAGAGTCTTCTCCGTTCTTTCTACTGTTTTCTCAATCCGGGCGGGCTCTTCATTTTCGACGTGGCGTCAGAGAAACATTTCCGGAAGACTCTGGGAAATGAATTCTTCTATTCCATTGAGGACGATTTTGCGGTACTATGGGAAAACGATTTCGACGAGAGGTCGAATAGAAATACAGCATCGCTGACGATGTTCGGTTCGAAAGACGGGGAGAGCTATTCCCGAAGAGATGACGAGATCGTGGAACGCTACTATTCGGATGAGGAGATCCGGAAACTGGCGCAGAAGGCGAACCTTGAGGTCGTCGGAGTTTTCGGCGACATGAAGAAAAGGAAACCGAACGAGAAGGATGAGCGGATCTTCTACTGTTTGAGAAGACCGGTGGGATCGGCAAGCCCCTCTCAGCTCGAAGCGAAGAAACGGAGTAAAGAAAATGGATGACTTTTATCTGGCACCGGGATCCCCGATGGATGATTCGGATTATATGGTCGTGGCGACGGCACTGTCCGGTAAGGTCCGTGCACTGGCGATCCGTTCTACAAATCTGGTGAAAGAAGCGCTCCGCATCCATAAGACTTCTCCTGTCGCGACGGCGGCGCTGGGCAGATTTCTCTCGGGAACGCTGCTTCTGGCGGAGACCCTTAAGGGGAAAGAGGATTCGCTGACGGTCAATATCCGTTCGGACGGACCGCTTCAGGGCATGACGGCGGTCGCGGATTCGAAAGGAACGGTGAGAGGGTATTGTCTGGAACCGGTGGTGGAGACGACATACCATCGTCCCGGGAAACTGAATGTCGGAGCGGCGGTCGGAAACGGTAAGCTCACGGTGGTGAAGGATTTCGGACTTCGTGAACCATATGTCGGGCAGGTGGAACTGGTCTCCGGCGAGATCGCGGAAGACTTTACCTATTATCTGGCCTCTTCGGAGCAGACTCCTTCGATCGTATCTCTCGGAGTCGGTATCGACAGTAACGGTGTCACCTGTGCCGGAGGTTTCATGATCCAGCTCCTTCCGGGTGCGGACGAAGAGACGATCTCGTATTTGGAAGACCGTGTCAACGGAGGTTTCCCGGAGGTGACCTTCCTTCTTCAGGAAGGGATGAACCCGGAGAAGATACTGGATATGTTCTTAGGCGATAAGGACATATGCTTTCTTCAGGGGAGAGAGGTTTCCTACAAATGTAACTGTTCCCGCGAGAGGATGGAGAGAAATCTCATGGCGATCGGTAAGAAAGATCTTATGGAACTTTCTGAGGATCCGAACGGGATCGATCTGGAATGTCACTTCTGTGATCAGAGATATCACTTCTCGAAAGAGGACGTAGAAGCCCTGATTTCAGAGGTTTCAAAGTAGGAAAGTGCCTTTTGCGCGGAAAAATCAACTTTTTTCAAAAATAAGTATTGCAATGCCTTGACATACGAGGTATAATCTCTCCTGCGCGACTTTGTGCGCGTAGCGTGGAAGCTTGAGATTGCCGCAGGATAAAGCGGGCTGTGCTTTAGAGAGCGGGTAACTTAGGCGGAGCAGTCGGGGACAAAGATCTCCGGCGAGAAACCTGATTGTACAGCGTGTGTTTTGAAGAACACATGCCCAGGCCCAAAGTGCTGCTATCCCGGCGGTAACTGGTCTCCTGGGTTTTATGATGGGATCGGAAGAAACGCTGGACAGGGTGAAGAAAAAATAACAGCAAAGAATTTGGAGGAAAACAACATGGCAACAAACCAGAAGGTCAGAATTAAGCTCAAGGCTTATGATCACCAGCTCCTTGACCAGAGCGCAGCTCGTATCGTTGAGACTGTCACCAGAACAGGTGCTAGCTTCTCCGGTCCGATCCCGCTCCCGACAGAGAAAGAGATCACAACGATCCTGCGTTCTCCGCACAAGTACAAGGATTCCCGTGAGCAGTTCGAGCTCCGTACGCACAAGCGTCTCATCGACATTTTTGCGCCGAGCCAGAAGACCATCGATGCACTTACTAAGCTTGACTTGCCTGCCGGCGTGAGCATTGAGCTCAAGGCGTAAGGCAAAAATCCGCGTTCTGCCGGTCGTCCAAGCGGCGGGATATGCGGAGGTCATGTTCGCGGGAAGAGCCTGCGAACCAATAACCTAAATAGGAGGAAACAGAGAAATGACAAAGTTCGTACTTGGCAAAAAGGCCGGCATGACACAGCTCTTCGATGAGAATGGTCTGGCTGTACCGGCAACCGTTATTGAATGCAATCCTATGTTTGTTATTCAGAACAAGACGGTAGAGAAGGACGGCTACAAGGCTGTGAAGGTTGCAACAGGCGACATTCGCGAGAAGCTTGTAAATAAGCCGGACAAGGGACAGTTCGCAAAGGCGGAGATTGCTCCGAAGCGCACTATCCGTGAGTTTAAGACAGAGGAAGATTACACACTCGGTCAGGAGATCAAGGTCTCCGACATGCTCGCTGTTGGCGATCATGTAGACGTAAGCGGTGTGTCCAAGGGTAAGGGTTACCAGGGCAACATCAAGCGTCATGGTCAGAAGGGCGGTCCGGACGGACACGGTTCCATGTACCACAGACGTGTTGGTTCCATGGGTGCGAACTCTACACCGGCTCGTGTTCTCCCTGGCAAGAAGATGCCTGGTCACATGGGCGCAGTGAACTGCACAGTACAGAATCTGACGGTCGTCAGTGTTGACGGCGAGAGAGGGATCCTCGTTCTTCGTGGCGCGGTTCCGGGTCCGAAGGGCGGCATCGTAACGGTTACGTCGTCTGTGAAGGCTAAGTAATTCGAGGACAAGGAGGAAAACTAAGAATGGCTAATGTAGATATTTTTAATCTTAGTGGAGCCGTTGTCGGATCGATGGATCTTGATGATAAGATCTTCGGTATTGAGCCGAACAAGTCCGCGATGCGCATCGTTGTTCTCAACATGCTGGCTAATCGCCGTCAGGGCACACATTCCACAAAGACAAGAAGCGAAGTAAGCGGCGGCGGTAAGCGTCCGTATCGTCAGAAGGGAACAGGCCGTGCACGTCATGGTTCCACCCGTTCTGCACAGTATGTAGGCGGCGGCATCATCTTTGGGCCTAAGCCGAGATCCTACAGCTACACGGTTCCGAAGAAGATCAGACGTCTTGCGATGAAGTCTGCTTTCTCTTCGAAGATGGCTGACACAAAGGTTGTCGTTGTTGACGCTCTTGACTTCGACACGATGAAGACGAAGAACATGGTAAGCTTCCTGAAGGCGATCAAAGTTTCTGATTCTGCTCTCGTCGTACTCGGCGGTAAGAATGAGAACGTAGAAAAGGCTTCTAGAAACCTTCCTACAGTTAAGACAGCTTTCGTCAATACGATCAACGTATTCGACATCCTGAAGTATGATTCCTTTATCATGACGAAGGAAGCTGCAGAGAAGATCATGGAGGTGTACGCATGAGCAAATTGCCACAGGACATCATCATTAAGCCGGTTATCTCGGAGAAGAGCTCCTATGATACAGCAATCGGCAAGTATACTTTCCAGGTAGCCAGAACAGCAACGAAGACGGACGTGAGAAAGGCTGTAGAGCAGCTCTTCGGCGTGAAGGTCGTTTCCGTCAACACTGTAAACTACGATGGTAAGAAGAAGAGACAGCGCTACATTGAGGGTACAACACCGGCTTATAAGAAGGCAGTTGTTACCATCGATATGGAAGCGAAGGAAGTGTCTTATCTTGGTAAGGGCGGCAAGGCTGCGAAGTCCGACAAGAAGTTTAAGACAGCTATTGAAGAATTTGGAATCGGCCAGTAATGCGGCCTGATGGAAAAGGAGTGAAGAGAGAATGGCAGTAAAGACTTTTAATCCAACTTCTCCTGCGAGACGTAACATGACTGTCTCGGACTTTTCTTCTCTGACGAAGAAAGATCCTGAGAAGAGCCTGCTCGTAGCACGCAGCAAGTCAGGCGGACGTAACTCTTACGGACGTATCACCGTACGTCACATCGGTGGCGGTAACCGTCGTAAGATCCGTGTCATTGACTGGAAGAGAACAAAGGATGGTATCCCGGCAACAGTAGTTGCAATCGAGTACGATCCGAACCGTACAGCATTTATCGCACTGATCCAGTATCTGGATGGCGCGAAGTCCTACATCCTGGCTCCGCAGGGCCTGAAGGTAGGCGACAAGGTAGTTTCCGGAGCAGATGTTGATATCGTAGCAGGTAATGCTCTCCCGATCGCCAACATCCCGGTAGGTACCATGATCCACAACATCGAGCTCAAGCCGGGCAAGGGTGCGCAGATGGTTCGTACCGCCGGTGCAGGCGCTCAGCTGATGGCGAAAGAGGGCGAGTTCGCTCAGGTACGTCTCCCGTCCGGTGAGGTTCGTATGGTCTCCATCAAGTGCAGAGCTACGATCGGTGTTATCGGTAACAACGAGCACGAGAACGTTTCGATCGGTAAGGCCGGACGTCATCGTCACATGGGCGTAAGACCTGCAGTACGTGGTGTCGTAATGAATCCTTGTGACCATCCGCACGGCGGTGGTGAGGGTAAGTCCCCGATCGGTCTGCCGGGTCCTGTTACACCTTGGGGTGTTCCGACTCTTGGTAAGAAGACCAGAAACAAGAAGAAGCATTCTAACAAGTACATTGTTAAGGGTAGAAAGTAAGCGAAGGGAGGAACCAAAATGAGTAGATCAACCAAGAAGGGTTATTTTGTACAAGATGCCCTGATGAAGAAAATCAATGCGATGAACGCAGCGAATGAGAAAAAGGTTGTACAGACTTGGTCTCGCGCTTCGACGATCTATCCTGAGATGGTAGGACACACGATCGCTGTTTATGACGGCAGAAGACATGTTCCGGTTTATGTGGTTGAGGAAATGTGCGGTCACAAGCTCGGTGAGTTTGCTCCGACAAGAACATTCAGAGGCCATGCCGGTGAGAAGTCTTCCGGCGGTAAGTAATCGTAAGCTTTGAAGGGAGGAAAGAATAGTGGAACAAGTTAAGTTAACCAAAGACTATATCGAATCAAATCGCGATGAGATCCTCGAAGCTTATGGCAAAGAGCAGAAGAAGAATGCGAAGAAGCCGCTGCTTACTAAGAAGCAGAAGAAGCTCCTGGGTATCGGCAAGGATCAGGGTAAGGCAATCGCCAAGTATGTCCGTATCACACCCCGTAAGGTGAAGGTAGTTGCGGATCTCATCAAGGGCAAGGATCTTGATGAAGCTTATGCGATCCTGGCTTACACACCGAAGGCTGCATCTCCGGTTCTGACAAAGGCTCTTAAGTCTGCTGAGGCCAATGCTGTAAACAACAACGGTCTTTCCAGAGGTAGCCTCTATGTTGCGGAAGCATACTCCAGCCAGGGACCGATCCTGAAGCGCTTCATTCCGAGAGCAAGAGGATCTGCATCGAGAATCAACAAGAGAACAAGTCACGTAACTGTTGTTCTCAAAGAAAGAGTATAAGGAGGAATAAAGAATGGGCCAGAAGGTTAATCCTCATGGATTGCGCGTCGGCGTTATCAAAGAGTGGGATACACGTTGGTATGCTGACAAGAAGACATTCAGCGATTTCCTCGTTGAGGACAAGCAAATCCGTGATTTTGTAAAGAAAGAGTGCTTCGCTGCAGGCGTTTCGAACATTGAGATCGAGCGTAAGGGTGCAGACAAGACCACAATCATCATCAACGCTGGTAAGCCCGGTATCATCATCGGTCGTCAGGGTGCCGGCATTGAGGACTTCAAGAAGAAGCTGCAGAAGAAGTTCAAGAAGAATTTCTTCGTAGATGTTCACGAAGTCAAGAACCAGGATGCGAATGCTCAGCTCGTTGCTGAGAACATCGCTTCCCAGCTCGAAAGACGTGTTTCTTTCCGCCGTGCCATGAAGATGGCAATGTCCCGTACAATGAAGTCCGGTGCGAAGGGTATCAAGACATCCTGCTCCGGCCGTCTGGGTGGCGCTGAAATCGCACGTTCCGAGACATACCACGAGGGTACTATCCCGCTGCAGACACTGCGTGCAGATATCGACTATGGTTTCGCTGAGGCAAACACGCAGTATGGTCGTATCGGCGTTAAGGTTTGGATCTACCATGGTGAGATCCTGACAGCCAAGAAGGTTGTTAAGGTTGCGGAAGGAGGCGAAGCGTAATGTTACTTCCTAAGAGAGTTAAGCACAGAAAGCAGCAGCGCGGCCGTCTGACTGGTAAGGCCTCCAGAGGTAATTTCGTTGCTTATGGTGATTACGGTATGTACGCTACAGAACCGTGCTGGATCACCAGTAACCAGATCGAAGCAGCTCGTATCGCGATCAACCGTTACGTCAAGAGAGGCGGTAAGGTATGGATCAAGATCTTCCCGGATAAGCCGGTTACCAAGAAGCCTGCTGAGACCCGAATGGGTTCCGGTAAGGGTTCTCCGGAGTACTGGGTAGCAGTAGTTAAGCCGGGCCGCGTTCTCTTCGAGATCGCCGGTGTAAGCGAAGATGTTGCACGTGAGGCAATGCGTCTTGCCGGACATAAGCTCCCTTGCAAGACAAAGTTCATCAAGAAGGAAGAGGAGGTATCTGAAAATGACGGCTAAGGAATTGCGTTCGAAGTCCAAGGAAGAACTTCAGCAGGAGCTGGTTGCATTGAAGGATGAACTCTTCAAGCTTCGTTTCCAGCATGCGACTAATCAACTCGAGAACCCGCAGCGCCTCGGTGCTGTAAAGCGTGACATCGCTCGCGTGAATACGATTCTCCGTGAGCAAGAGCTTAAGGCTAATTAATGAAGGGAGAAGAAGTAAATGAGCGATCGTAACCTCAGAAAGACCCGTGTTGGTATCGTAAGTTCCGACAAAATGGACAAAACTATCGTTGTTTCCGTAATCGAGCATGTTAAGCACCCGCTTTACGGCAAGATTATGAAGAGAACATATAAGCTGAAGGCCCACGACGAAGAGAACAAGTGCGGCATCGGCGATAAGGTTAAGGTAATGGAGACCCGCCCGCTGTCTAAGGACAAGCGCTGGAGACTGGTCGAGATTATTGAGAAGGCGAAGTAATACGTAAGGGAATTACGTAAAGGAGGAAATCAAGATGATTCAAGTAGAATCCAGATTAAGATCTGCGGATAATACCGGCGCAAAAGAACTTGCCTGCATCAAGGTGCTTGGTGGTTCATGGCGTAAGTACGCGAATATCGGTGATGTCATCGTCTGCTCTGTGAAGACCGCTACTCCGGGTGGCGTCGTTAAGAAGGGTGATGTAGTTCGCGCAGTTGTTGTTCGCACGAAGAAGGGCGTAAGAAGAGCTGACGGCTCCTACATCAAGTTCGATGAGAATGCCGCTGTTATCATTAAGGAAGATAAGAACCCGCGTGGAACCCGTATCTTTGGGCCTATCGCGAGAGAGCTTCGTGATAAGGATTACATGAAGATCCTTTCTCTGGCTCCGGAAGTTCTGTAAGGAGGATGACAAATGGCTAGTAAGATTCATGTAAAGAAAGACGACAAGGTCGTAGTTATCTCCGGTAAGGACGCCGGATCCCAGGGCCAGGTCCTCAAGACCGAGCCGAAGAGCGGCAGAGTAGTTGTTTCCGGTGTGAACATGATCAAGAAGCACCAGAAGGCTATGGGCCAGAACAAGCCGGCCGGCATCATCGAGAAGGAAGGATCCATCGATGCTTCTAACGTAATGCTGGTCTGCCCGAAGTGCGGCAAGGCTACCCGTGTGGGTAAGAGAGTCGCAGAAGACGGTGCGAAGTATCGCGTATGCAAGAAGTGCGGCGCGGATATCGACCAGATCAAGAAGGCAAAGGAGGAGTAATCGATGTCTAGATTAAAGGACAAGTATGTAAATGAAGTTGCGCCTGCTTTGCAGGAAGAGTTCAAGTATAAGTCTTGCATGCAGATCCCGAAGCTTGAGAAGATCGTTCTCAACATGGGTGTCGGCGAAGTGAAGGATAACCCGAAGGCGCTCGAGAACGCGATGCGTGATATGGGTATCATCTGCGGCCAGAAGCCTGTTGCGACCGTTGCTTCCAAGTCGGTTGCGGCTTTTAAGCTCAGAGAAGGCATGAAGATCGGCTGCAAGGTTACACTTCGTGGCGAGAACATGTACAACTTCCTCGATAAGCTGATCAGCATCTCCCTTCCGCGTGTACGTGACTTCCGTGGTGTAAACCCGAACTCTTTCGACGGTCACGGTAACTATGCGATGGGCATCAAGGAACAGCTGATGTTCCCGGAAATCGATTTCGATAAGATCGATAAGGTTCGCGGCATGGATATCATCATCGTAACAACGGCGAAGACAGATGAGGAAGCAAGATCGCTTCTGACTCTCATCGGCATGCCGTTCCGCAAGTAATAGGAGGGTATAAGTAATATGGCTAAAACGTCAATGAAACTCAAGGCACAGCGTGCTCCGAAGTTCAAGGTACAGCAGCACAACCGTTGCAAGCTCTGTGGTAGACCGCATGCTTATATCCGCAAGTACGGTATCTGCCGTCTGTGCTTCCGTGACCTGGCTTACAAGGGCCAGATCCCGGGCGTACGTAAGGCAAGCTGGTAACGATAGCGAGATCACAAGGAGGAAAGATTATGCAGATTACAGATGCAATTGCTGATATGCTGACAAGAATCCGTAATGCAGGTACAGCCGGTCATCCGGACGTTATGATCCCTGCTTCCAATTTGAAGAAGGCTATCGCACAGATTTTAGTAGATGAAGGTTATATCGCTTCTTTTGAAACGATCGAAGATGATAAGCAGGGAATGATCAAGGTTACTCTGAAGTACGCAGCTAAGAAGCACGTTATTTCCGGTATCCAGAGAATTTCCAAGCCGGGTCTCCGCGTTTACGCGGACAAGGAGAATCTCCCGAAGGTTCTCGGTGGTCTCGGTATCGCGATCATCTCGACGTCCAAGGGCGTTATGACTGATAAGGCAGCCAGAAAGCTCGGCGTTGGCGGCGAGGTTATGGCTTACGTTTGGTAATAAAACCATTAAAACTCTGAAATGGGACCCGCAAGGTTCCGCAATCTAAAGAGCAGGAGGTAGATTGTATGTCTAGAATTGGCAATAAGCCGATCACGATCCCGGCAGGGCTCGAAGTAAAGCAGGATGGTCAGACCATCACTGTAAAAGGTAAGGACGCGACACTTTCTCTGAACGTGCATCCGTCCATCTCAGTAGAAATTAATGACAATGTGATCACGGTCAAGAGACCGAACGATGAGAAGCAGGTTAAGGCTCTTCATGGTTTGACACGTTCTCTGATCAACAACATGGTCATCGGTTGTTCCGAAGGATTCAAGAAGGAACTCGAGATCCAGGGTGTTGGTTACAAGGCCACAAAGCAGGGTAAGAAGGTTATCTTCAACCTTGGTTATTCCCACCCGATCGAGATGGAAGAACCGGAAGGCATCACCATTGATGTACCGGCTCAGACCCAGATCATCGTTAAGGGTGCAGACAAGCAGTTAGTCGGCGAGACCGCCGCTAAGATCCGTTCGTTCAGACTTCCGGATGCATATAAGGGCAAGGGTATCAGATATGTTGGTGAATTTGTCCGCATCAAGGAAGGTAAGACCGGTGCTAAGAAGTAAGTGGGGGTGAACAAGCATGATTAACAAAATTGACAAGAACGCTATTCGCCGTAGAAAGCACGTCCGCGTGAGAAGAAAGATCACCGGTACCTCTTCCCGTCCGCGTCTTTGCGTATTCAGAAGTAACACGAACATCTATGCCCAGATCATCGACGATGAAGCGGGCAAGACCCTGGTAAGCGCTTCTACTCTGGATAAGGAAGTGAAGTCTTCCATCGAGAACGGAAGCAACAAAGAAGGTGCCGCTGCTGTAGGTAAGAAGATTGCCGAGCGCGCTCTGGCTGCGAATATCAACGAGGTTGTATTCGACAGAGGCGGATATATCTTCCATGGTCGTGTAGCAGCATTAGCAGAGGCCGCTCGTGAAGCCGGCCTGAAATTCTAATCAGGAGGGACAAAAAAGATGGGTTTTGAACCAAATTCAACTTCAACCGAATTAAAAGAGAAAGTCATCCATATCGGACGTGTTTCGAAGACGGTTAAGGGTGGTAGAAACTTCCGTTTCGCAGCCCTCGTGATCGTAGGTGACGAAAATGGTCACGTTGGTAAGGGCCTGGGTAAGGCCGCTGAAATTCCGGACGCGATCAGAAAGGGCATCGAGGATGCCAAGAAGAACATGATCACTGTTCCGCTGGACGGCAGCACGATCCCGCACGAAGCACTTGGTGTATTCGGCGCAGGTAAGATCGTTATGAAGCCGGCTGCAAGTGGTACAGGTATCATCGCAGGTGGTCCGGTTCGTGCGGTCTGCGAGCTCTGCGGTATCAAGGATATCCGTACGAAGTCTCTGGGCACGAACAACCCGAACAACGTTGTTAATGCGACAATGGAAGGCTTGAAGAGCATGCGTTCTCTCGAAGAAGTTGCACGTCTGCGCGGCAAGTCCACCGAAGAAATTCTGTAATGGAGGTGTGCGACAATGGCTAACTTGAAAATTACGCTGGTCAAGAGCACCAACAAATCCAAGAAAAACCAGGCTGCAACTGTTGCTGCTCTCGGTCTTAAGAAGATCGGACAGTCTGTCGTAAAGGCTGACAATCAGGCGGTTCGTGGCATGGTTCGTACTGTAGCACATCTTGTTACATGCGAAGAAGTGTAATGGAGGTATAGCAAACATGAGACTTAATGAAATGTCTTCCTTGGGAAACGAGAAAGCATATCGTAAGGGCCGTGGTGCAGGTTCCGGTAACGGCAAGACTGCCGGCCGTGGACACAAGGGCCAGAATGCTCGTTCCGGCGGCGGAGTACGTCCCGGTTTCGAGGGTGGTCAGATGCCTCTTTACAGACGTCTGCCGAAGCGCGGCTTCAACCACAAGCGTTTCGCACCTGAGTATGTTGAGATCAACGTCTCCGATCTGGAGAAGTTCGATAACGGTGCCGAGATCGATGCAACGATCCTCGCTGATGCCGGTATCATCACACTCGGTAAGGTCAACGACGGCGTGAAGGTTCTCGGTAACGGTGAACTTACAAAGAAGCTGACTGTTAAGGCTAAGAAGTTCTCTGCTTCTGCAAAAGAGAAAATCGAAAAGGCTGGTGGAACGGCGCAGGAGGTATAACACATGAAGGGCGTATTTGACACCTTAGTTAATGCATTCCGTTTGCCGGATCTGCGTAAGAAGTTGCTCTTCACGCTGTTCATCCTTGCGCTTTATATGATCGGCGGTCTGATCCCGTGCCCGGGTATCAACCGTACAGAATTTACCAACATCGTATCGAACTGGGGTCAGATCGGTAGCTTGATGGATATTATCGCAGGTGGTGGCCTTTATGCGGCAACCATCTTCGCGATGGGTATTACACCATACATCAACTCCTCGATCATCATTCAGCTGTTGACAGTTGCGATCCCGGCTCTCGAGAATCTCGCCAAAGAAGGCGAAGAGGGACAGAAGAAACTGCAGAAAATCACTCGTTATCTGACAGTTGGTCTTGCATTCATGCAGGCTTCCTTCTTCACCTACGCTACAAGATCTGCGATGACAGGCTATCTGCCGAAGCCTCTTACAGCGGCACTCATCATCCTGACCTTTACCGCAGGTACCTGTTTCGTCGTATTCCTCGGCGAGCGTATCAACGAGAAGGGTATCGGTAACGGTGTATCGCTCATCATCTTCGCAGGTATCGTTACGAGAATTCCTGAGATGGCCAGAGTACTCTACTATGATGCTCTGAACATCGCCGGTAAGTTCAAGAATGCAGCGATCGGTAATACGTTAGGCGTCCTGGCTTTTGCTTTAGTTACGCTTATCTCCATCGCAACGATCATCTTCTGCGTGTACGTGCAGAATGCCGAGAGAAGAATTCCGGTACAGTACAGTAAGAAAGTAATCGGAAGAAAGGTCTACGGAGGCCAGAACACATACATCCCGCTGAAGGTAAACCAGAGCAGCGTTATGCCGGTTATCTTCACGATGTCCTTCCTGTCCCTGCCGTCCACGATCGTGGCTTTCTTCTTCAGCAACAGCAAGAACATCATCGTAGAGTGGTTCAGAAACTTCGGTTCCAGCCCGTTCTACTATGTAGCGTACTTCTTCTGTATCTTCGCATTCGTGTTCTTCTACTCAATGATCCAGTTCAATCCGATCGAGATCTCGCAGAACCTGCAGAAGAACGGCGGATTTATCCCGGGTGTACGTCCGGGCCGTCCGACATCCGAGTTTATCGCCAAGGTTGCGAACCGCCTGAACTGGTGTGATGCATGTTTCCTTTGCATCGTGGTTCTGGTTCCGACACTTCTCGGCAAGCTCACAGGCATGGAGGGCGTATGGTTCGCCGGTACATCCGTACTCATCATGACGGGTGTTGCCAATGACCTGGTCGATCAGATCGAGTCGCAGATGGTTACTCACAACTACAAGGGATTCCTTGTATAATCCATACCGGGAAAACGTGTTATGCTGGGTAACGGTAATGCACAGACAATTGTAAAATGAAACGACAGCCTCGCGAGCCTTAGGGCCCGCGAGGCTTCTCGTGCTTTTTAAGATGGAAAAGCACGAAAGACAGAAACTAAAGGAGAAATGAACATGAAACTTATCCTTCTTGGTGCGCCGGGTTCCGGAAAAGGTACCATGGCCGCCGTTCTGAAGAATGAATATAAGATCACACACATCTCCACCGGAGATATTTTCCGGGCGAACATTAAGGAGCAGACACCTCTGGGAATCGAAGCGAAGAAGTATATCGATCAGGGTGCGCTGGTTCCGGATGAGATCACCATCTCGATGGTGGAAGACCGTCTCAGCCAGGATGACTGCAAGAACGGCTATCTCCTTGACGGATTCCCGAGAACGATTGCTCAGGCGGAGAAACTCGATGAGATGCTGGCGAAGTCCGGCTCGAAGATCGATGCAGTCATCAAGGTCGATGTTCCGGCCGAGATCATCATGGAGCGTGTCGTGAACAGAAGAGTCTGCACATCCTGCGGTGAGAGCTATAATGTCGTCTCCCGTCCGACAAAGGTCGAGGGTGTCTGCGATGTATGCGGCAAGGAAGTCATCCAGAGAGATGACGATAAGCCGGAGACTGTGAAGCAGAGACTCATTACTTATGAAGAGAACACGAAGCCTCTTATCGATTTCTATGAGAAGAAGGGTATCGTGATCTGCGCGGACAATTCCGAAAGTCCGGAGTTTGCATTTAGCCAGGCGAGCCTGGCACTGGCCAAGAGAGGCTTTAGAAAGGCTGAATAATGATTCAGATTAAGACAGAAGCAGAATTTCAGAAGATGAGAGAGGCCGGAAAGGTCGTCGAAGAAGCACTTCTTACACTGGGACAGGCTGTGGAGCCGGGTATCTCGACTTGGGAACTCGATGAGATCGCGAGGAAAGTCTTTGACAAGCATGGTGCGATCTCCTCGTCCTATCACTATGGCGATCCGCCGTTCCCGGGACAGATCTGTGTCTCTCCGAACGAAGTGATCGTACATGGCATCCCGAGGAAGGATAAGATCCTGAAGGAAGGGGATATCGTAACCTGCGATGTCTGCTGTTCTCTCGATGGCATGCACGCCGATGCTGCCAGAACTTTCGCAGTGGGGAAGATCTCCGAAGAGGCGGCCCAGCTTGTTCGTGTTACAGAAGAGTGTTTCTGGAAGGGATTCGAAAAGGCAACGACCGATAATCGTATCGGCGATGTTTCGTCTGCTGTACAGACCCATGCGGAGAGCTTCGGTTACGGCGTGATCCGTGAGCTGACAGGTCATGGTATCGGCCATCAGCTTCACGAGGATCCGGATGTGCCGAATTATGGACGTTTCGGTCACGGACCGAGGATCGTCAAGGGAATGGCATTCTGCATCGAGCCCATGATCTCCATGGGAAGAAGAGAGATCGCGGTCCTTTCGGACGAGTGGACAGTGATCACACGTGACAGACAATACGCAGCACATTATGAAAATACGATCATCATTACAGAGAACGGACCTGAAATCATTACATTAACGGAGGGAAAGAATGTCTAAAGAGGATGTAATCGAAGTAGAAGGTATTGTGGACGATGCGCTTCCGAACGCAACGTTCAAGGTGAAACTGGAAAACGGCCACATCGTATTGGCTCACATTTCCGGCAAGCTTCGCCAGAATTACATTAAGATCCTGCCGGGCGACCGTGTTACCATGGAACTGTCCCCGTATGATCTGTCCCGTGGCCGTATTACCTGGCGTGCGAAATAAGATCCCGCGTGTCCTGAAACAGGCGGAATCAGCCTGCTTCGGGCAGCGAAAAGAAAAAGTTTGAGAAAAATCAAAAAACCACTTGATTCAGTGAGAGTTTTTGATATAATATTTTAGCGTGCGCGCATAGCGTGTGCTATTTTGTAGTGTTTTTTTTGAGTAAGCAGGGAGGTTTTGACACATGAAAGTAAGACCATCAGTAAAGCCCATGTGCGAGAAGTGCAAAGTCATTCGTCGTAATGGTCGTGTGATGATTATTTGCTCCGATCCTAAGCACAAGCAGAGACAGGGTTGACGCTCTTTTTCTGCAGGTTCGTCATGCCTGCCGAAAACGAAAAGAAAAGTAAGGATATTACATGCGTAAGTAATGCCAAGGCGGCTGCCTCTCCTGACCCGAGAGGATCTTAGCATCAGCATGTCATATATATACGAAACAAAACATTTAATGATCATTTATGGAGGTACACAGAATGGCTCGAATTGCCGGTGTAGATCTGCCAAATGACAAGAGAGTAGAAATCGCTCTCACGTACATTTATGGCATTGGTAAGACAAGTTCTGATCGTATTCTTGCGGACACCCAGATCAATCCTGACACACGTGTGAAGGATCTGTCTGAGGACGATATCGCTAAGATTCGTGATCAGATCGAGAACAATTACAATGTTGAGGGTGACCTCAGAAGAGAAGTATCTCTTAACATTAAGAGATTAACTGAAATCGGATGCTATCGTGGCCGTCGTCACAGAATGGGTCTTCCTGTTCGTGGTCAGCGCACAAAGACGAATGCTCGTACTCGTAAGGGTCCGAAGCGTACGATCGCTGGCAAGAAGAAGTAAGGAGGAAGTCTCATGGCAGCAAAAGCAGTTAAGAAAACGGCCGTTAGACCGAAGAGAAGAGAGCGTAAGAATATTGACAAAGGTCAGGCTCATATTCACGCTACATTTAACAACACAATCGTTACGATCACAGATATGCAGGGAAATGCGATCTCCTGGGCTTCCGCCGGTGAGATGGGCATGAAGGGTTCCCGTAAGGGTACACCGTTTGCCGCTCAGATGGCTTCTGAGGATGCCGGTAAGAAGGCTGCTGATCATGGCATGCGCACTGTTGAGGTTTACGTTAAGGGTCCTGGCCCGGGTCGTGAATCCGCTATCCGTGCCCTGCAGACAGCTGGACTGGAAGTAACTATGATCAAGGATGTTACTCCTGTTCCGCACAATGGTTGCAGACCGCCTAAGAGAAGAAGAGTCTGAGTTCGGAGGTATAGAGAATGGCTAGATATACAGAAGGAACCTGCCGACTCTGCAGAAGAGAAGGAGACAAGCTCTTCCTCAAGGGTGAGAGATGCTACTCCGCGAAGTGTGCTCTTGCCAAGAAGAGTGCCGCTCCGGGTCAGCATGGTCAGGGCAGAAAAAAGATTTCAGAATATGGCGTACAGCTTCGTGAGAAGCAGAAGACAAAGCGTTTCTACGGCGTACTTGAGAAGCAGTTCAGACTTACCTATGCTAAGGCTGAGCGTAAGCAGGGTAAGACCGGTGAGAAGCTCCTCGAGCTCCTCGAACTCCGCTTCGACAATGTCGTTTATCGTCTTGGTCTGGCTTCTTCCAGAAATGAAGCACGTCAGCTTGTTACACACGGACACTTCCTGCTCAACGGCAAGAAGGCGAACATCCCTTCCATGACACTGAAGGCCGGCGATACGATCGCCGTAAAGGAGACATCCAGAAAGTCTCCGAAGTTCGAGACACTTTCCAACTCCCGTCCGATACCGGCATGGCTGTCTTTCAATGAAGAGACACTCACTGGTTCGATCGTAAGGGAGCCGGCTCGTGAAGATGTGGATCTCGATGTCAAGGAGACACTGATCGTCGAGTTGTACTCGAAGTAATCGTAACCGTTCCGCTTTGCACGAAGAGCTAGGAGGATAAATATGATTGAAATTATGAAGCCAACAATTGAGTGTGTGGAAGTCAACGAAGACGGCTCCTACGGTAAATATGTAGTTGCTCCGCTTGAGCGTGG
>Ga0310691_10001253_pt1 | contig 39787 bp, 38 predicted proteins | sample 176DNAGHGlowgp2_FD_203887 | JGI IMG/M metagenome (GOLD analysis project Ga0310691, IMG submission 203887) | Sheep rumen microbial communities from Palmerston North, Manawatu-Wanganui, New Zealand - 1766 DNA GHGlow gp2 (v2) (version 2) | ecosystem: Host-associated > Mammals > Digestive system >... | reverse complement strand
CATATTCTCTCCTTCCGTTTTCCTTATCCATTTCAAAGCGCAAGGCTTTGAAATGGAGAGGACGAGCAGCGAAGTGAGCGAGCTTTCGAGCTTGTGAGGAAGCGAGACGATACGGAGCTTGTGAGGACGACGCACACTGGCAGGCCGAGAAGTGTCATTTGCGAGGTACACGCCCCGCAAATGACAGATTGGATTGCTTTTTCGCCCTGCGGGGCGAAAAACTCTGCGAGGCATTTTGAAAAGCAATCGGCCGGGGCAGTTGCCCCGGCCGGTTGCTTTTCAATGATCGCTTATCCCCGCGGCTGCTCGAGATCGGCGATGTGCATGTATTCGTCGTAGCTGCACAGGCGGTCGGTGATCGTACCGTCGGCGTTGATCTCGATGATGCGGTTGGCCACCGTCTGGGTCAGCTGGTGGTCGTGGCAGGAGAAGATGATGTTGTGCTTGAAGGCCTCCATGCCGTTGTTGAGCGCGGCGATGCTTTCCAGATCGAGGTGGTTCGTCGGCTGGTCAAAAACGAGGAAGTTTGCGCCCGAGAGCATCATCTTGCTCAGCATGCAGCGCACCTTTTCGCCGCCGGAGAGAACCTTCACCGGTTTGTACACGTCGTCGCCGGAGAAGAGCATGCGCCCGAGGAAGCCGCGCAGGTAGCTCTCGCGCTTGTCGGCGGAAAACTGGCGCATCCAGTCGATCAGATCGTAGTCGCAGTTTTCAAAGAAACTGTTGTGATCCTTCGGGAAGTAGGCCGGCTGGATGGACGCGCCCCATTTGACATCGCCGGAGTCCGGCTCCTCCTCGCCCATGAGGATCTTGTACAGCATCGTCACGGCCAGCTCGTTCTTGCCGACGACGGCGATCTTGTCCTCCTTGCCGACGATGAAGCTGACCTTGTTGAGCAGCTTCACGCCGTCCACAGTCTTCGTGACCTCGGTGACGAAGAGACGGTCCTTGCCCGGCTCGCGCTCGGCCTTGAAGCCCACCCAGGGGTAGCGGCGGCCGGAGGCGGGCAGTTCCTCCACGGTGATCTTGTCTAGGAGCTTGCGGCGGGAGGTCGCCTGGCGGGACTTGGACTTGTTGGCGCTAAAGCGCGCAATGAAGGTCTGCAGCTCCTGGATCTTCTGCTCGGCCTTCTTGTTCTGGTCGCGGATCAGCTTCTGGATCAGCTGGCTGGACTCGTACCAGAAATCGTAGTTGCCGACGTACATTTTGATCTTGCCGTAGTCGATGTCGACGATATGGGTGCAGACGTTGTTGAGGAAGTAGCGGTCGTGGCTGACGACGAGCACCGTGCCCTCGTAGTCCATCAGGAAGTCCTCCAGCCAGACGACGCTGGCGAGGTCGAGATTGTTGGTCGGCTCGTCCAGGAGCAGCACGTCCGGATGGCCGAACAGCGCCTGCGCCAGCAGGACCTTCACTTTCAGGCGCGGGTCGATTTCGCGCATCAGGCTCTGGTGGAGCAAAACGTCCACGCCCAGGCCCTGCAGGATGCGCCCGGCGTCGGACTCGGCCTCCCAGCCGCCGAGCTCGGCGAATTCCTCCTCCAGCTGCGCTGCGCGCAGGCCGTCTTCGTCGGAAAAGTCCTCCTTGTCATAGATGGCCTCGCGCTCCTTGCCGCAGTCGAAAAGCCGCTGGTGGCCCATGATGACGGTGTCGAGCACCGTGCAGTCGTCATAGAGGCTCTGGTTCTGCTTCAAGACCGACATGCGGCGTTTCGGGTCGAGCACCACGCTGCCGCTCGTCGGCTCCAGCTCGCCGGAGAGGATTTTGATGAAGGTGGATTTGCCCGCGCCGTTGGCGCCGATGATGCCGTAGCAGTTGCCGGCGGTGAACTGCAGATCGACCTTGGAAAACAGCACCGAAGGCCCGAACTGCATGGATAAATCGTTAACGGTCAGCATAATTGTTCTCCTTTATCAAGAAGAGATGGCTTCCCCTTGACGGGAAGCTGTCGCGAAGCGACTGATGAGGTGGAAATCCATACATAAGAACACCTCATCCGCCCCAGTGTGAGCACTGGGGCACCTGCCACCTCGCAATCGTAGATTGCTCGGCGCTTTGACTACAAACGCGCCGCTGGCGCATTTGCTTAACGTGTCGCGCCCCTCAAGGGGAAGGCTTTTTTTGCGTCTCACAGCTCCATCGCCATGCGGATGCCCTTGACCGGCGTGCCGAGCACAAGCTCCTTTTCCCCGCCATCCGGATGGAACCCGACGTGCTCATAGAAGCGGATCGCCTTCACATTCTCTTTGAACGCCCAGAGATAAACGACGCGGCAGCCTTTGAGCAGCGACAGGGCCTCCCGCATCAGCGCATAGCCGATGCCCTGATGCTGGTACTCTTCCAGCACATAGAGAGCATAAACCTCGCCCGCATCAATCTCGCCGTTTACGGCGCCGGCGCAGGCAAAGCCGATCACACGCGCGCCGTCCTTGGCAACCAGGGTGTTCTCCGGATAACGCGAGGCCATCTCTTCGCAGCGGCTGATTGTCATCCGGTCCAGATAGCCCTGATCCACGATCCCGCGATAGCTCTCCTGCCAGCTTTTCCAGTGGACGTAGGCCTTGCCGCGGATCTCATCCTCGGTCTCCATCGGCTTGATGAAAATGTCCATATCAGAACTCCAGTTTTTCGATCCCGAAGTATTTTTCCGCGAAATCGACCTTTTCCACGCGATATTCCTTCCCGCGCAGGTAATCGAGAACTCCGGCGTCGGTGGGGAAGTCGAAGCGCAGGCGGTAGGAATAGAGCGCCTGGCCTTTTTCGTCAAAGCCCTTGTTGAAGCGCTCGCTGCCGTACTTCCCGTCGCCGAGGAGCGGCCAGCCCGCGTGCGCCATCTGCACGCGGATCTGGTGGGTGCGCCCGGTGAGAAGCCGGCACTCCACGAGGCTCAGCGGCCCCTTGGAGCAGAGCAGGCGGTATTCGGTCACGGCGGTTTTCGCGCCGGGCTCGGGCTTTGCTTTCACAAAGACCTGGTTTTTCTGCGCGTCCTTGAACAGAAAGTTTTCCAGCCTGCCCTCGGGCGGCTTTGGACGACCGTGCACGGCGCAGAGGTAATATTTTTCGATCTCGCGGTCGCGGATCTTGTCGTTGAGGATGCGCAGAGCCTCAGCGTTCTTGGCGGCGATGACGATGCCGCCGGTGTTGCGGTCGATGCGGTTGCACAGCGCCGGCGTGAAGGCGTTTTCCTCCTTCGGCCGCCACTCGCCCTTCTGCGCGAGATAGGCTTGCACGTTGGCGATCAGCGTGTTATAATCCCACACGCCCGCGCTGTGGCACAAAACCCCCGGCTTTTTGTCGAGCAGGAGGATATTTTCATCCTCATAAACGATCGTGAGCCTGGGCGTGCCCACCTTGAGCCAGGAATTTTCTTCCCGGGGCTTTTCAAAAAACTCGTCGTTGATATAGCATTGCACCCGGTCGCCGAGGCTCAGGCGCGTGTCGCGCTTGGCGCCCTTGCCGTTTAGTTTGATGCGCTTGAGGCGGATATATTTCTGCAGCAGAGACTCCGGCAGCAGCGGCACGGCCTTGCCGATGAAGCGGTCGAGACGCTGTCCGGCGTCGTTGGCTTTGATTTCCAGCTCTTTCATGTCCGTATCTCCAAAAAATTCCCCGAAAAAATTGGTCTTTTTGGATTATACACGATAAAATTTCTGTTGACAAGACCATCCAAAGCAACTATAATACTAAAGCGATTGTTTGAGGTGGAACTATGCGTCTGAATCTGAGCTCGATCATCGAAATACCCGGCGGCTCGGTCCCGTTCGATACGGAGCTGGACACCGAGGGCCTCGATTTCCCGGCGATCCGGGCGTATTTGTCCAAGCCCCATGCGGTCGGCCGCGTGGTCAACGAGGCCGGCGTCCTCCATGTCGAGGGCGAGCTGACAGCGAAGCTGCTGTGCGTCTGCGACCGCTGCGGCGCCGAATTCGAAAGCACCAAGGTCACCCCGCTGCACGCCACGCTCGTGGACGTGGACGACGGGGAAAATCCGGAGCTCTTCCTGCTGGAGGGCACCGAGATCGACCTGGACGAGATTCTGGTCACCAACTTCGTGCTGGACATGGAGACCAAGTTCCTCTGCCGGGAAGACTGCAAGGGCCTTTGCATGAAATGCGGCAAAAACCTCAATCTCGGCCCCTGCGGGTGCGGGAAAGAAATCGATCCAAGATTTGCTGTGCTTGAGCAGCTTTTGGATAAATAAATTTTTTCATTACTACATGCTGCTCAAAACAGCGGTTATCAGGAGGTGTCATCATGGCGGTCCCGAAAGGAAAAGTATCGAGAGCAAGACGTGACAAGAGACGTTCTTCCCACTGGAAGCTCGAAGCCCCCAGCATCATCAAGTGCCCCAACTGCGGCGCTTTCTGCATGCCTCATCGTGCCTGCAAGGCCTGCGGCCAGTACAAAGGCCGTGTCGTCATCAATGTTGAGGAAAGCAAGTAAAAAGGCTTGAGGAAGAAAGGTTGCTGCCTTTCTTCCTTTTGCTTTATACTGTCATTATCATCACCGAAGGCGAGGCGAAACGGATGCCGGAAAACAAGATCAGATCCATCGACCGGGACAGCCCCCTGCGTCACAGGGCGGAGCCGGGCGACGTGCTGCTTTCGATCAACGGCCATCGGATCATCGACGTGCTCGATTACAAATACTTCGCCTATGACCGCGAGCTTGCGCTGCGCCTGCGCCGGCCGGACGGCACGGAGTACGAGCTGCAGGTGCACAAGCCGGAGGGCGGCGACCTCGGCCTGGATTTCGAGAGCTATCTGATGGACCGGCCCCGCTCCTGCGCCAACGCCTGCGTTTTCTGCTTCATCGACCAGCTTCCGAAAGGCATGCGCCCGACGATGTACTTCAAGGACGACGACGCGCGACTGAGCTTCCTGCTCGGCAACTACATCACACTCACGAACCTCTCGCCGCGCGAGATCGAGCGCATCATCGCCCTGCACATCAGCCCCATCAACGTTTCCGTCCATACGACGAATCCGGAGCTGCGCCGCCGGATGCTGAAAAACAAACGCGCGGGCGAGACGATCGAGGTGATGCGGCGCTTTGCCGAAAGCGGCATCGTCATGAACTGCCAGATCGTCTGCTGCCCGGGCTGGAACGACGGGGAAGAGCTTCTTCGCACGATGCGCGAGCTGGAGGAGATGTACCCCGGCGTGCACAGCGTGTCGATCGTGCCGGTCGGTCTGACGAAATACCGCGAGGGGCTCGAGAAGCTCACGCCCTTCACGCCGGAGCACGCGGCGGAGACCCTGGACATGGTCACGGCCTTCGGCGACGAATGCCTGAAAAAGCACGGCACCCGCATCTTCTTCTGCGGCGACGAGATGTATCTGCTTGCCGGCCGGGAGCTGCCGCCGGACGAGTTTTACGAGGAGCATACGCAGCTGGAAAACGGCGTGGGCATGCTGCGGCTGCTGGAGACGGAATTCAAATCCGCGCTGCGGCTTTCCGACGAGCCGGACGGCGTTCCCTTTGCCATCGCCACGGGCGTATCGGCCGCGCCGTATTTTCAGCGCCTGCTGGATCTGGCAAAGGAGAAATATCCCAAGCTCGACGGCCGGGTTTACGCCATCGTCAATGACTTTTTCGGCCACAGCATCAACGTGTCCGGCCTCATCACCGGGCAGGATCTGATCGCACAGCTCAAGGACCGGGACATCGGCCGCAGGCTCTTGATCTCGCAGAACATGCTGCGCCGCCAGGAGATGGATTTTCTGGACGATATCACGCTGGCCGAGGCGTCAAAGGCGCTCGGCGTGCCGATCTATCCCGTCGAGCAGGACGGCTTCGCCCTCTGGGACGCGATGGCCGGCGAGCTGCCGGAGATCCGTCTGCCCGGGCAGAGCGAAGCCACCGAGTACTATCAGTACAACCAGAACTGAGAGGAAATCATGGCACAGGATATCTGCGTGCCCGTGGGAGACGGCTATGTCAACGTCCGGGTCGGCGCGATCATTGAAAAAGACGGAAAGATCCTGATGGTCACGAACGAAAGCGTCGACTATTACTATTCCGTCGGAGGCCGGATCCATCTCGGCGAGAGCGCCGGGGACGCGATACGCCGCGAGGTGCTGGAGGAGACCGGCTGCGCCATGGAGATCGACCGCCTCGGCTTCATCCACGAGGATTTCTTCATCGGCGATTCCATGGCCAAGCAGGGAAAGCTGATCCATGAGATCGGGTTTTACTTTTATATGAAGACCCCGGCGGACTTTGCGCCTCACGCCGAAAACCTGGAGGCGGAGGGCCGGGGCGAGCATCTGGAATGGGTCTCGCCCGACACGGAAAAGACGGTTTTTCCCGCATTTTTCCGCACAGAGCTGGCAAAGCCCGTCCAAACTGTCCGCCATATTGTGACGGATGAAAGATAGTTCTTAGTGCTTAGTTCTTAGTGCTTAGTGCTCAGAAAACGCTTTGCCGTTTATCTCCTAATAACTACGCACTACGCACTAAGCACTCATAAAGGAAGTGATTCTATGTCCAGACCCCTGGTCGCCATTGTCGGGCGGCCCAACGTGGGCAAATCCATGCTTTTTAACCGCCTGACCGGGCAGAGGCTCTCCATCGTGGAGGACACGCCCGGCGTCACGCGCGACCGCATTTACGCGCCCTGCGAGTGGAATGGCCGGACCTTCGACATGGTCGATACCGGCGGCATCGAGCCCTCGACCGACAGCGAGATCCTGCTGTTTATGCGCGAGCAGGCGCAGATCGCCATCGACGCGGCCACCGTGATCGTGCTGGTCGCCGATATCCGCACCGGCGTGACCGCGGCCGACAAGGACGTGGCCAATATGCTGCTGCGCGCGAAAAAGCCCGTGGTGCTGGCCGTCAACAAGGCAGACTCCACCGGCGCAACCGATCCGGCAATCTATGAGTTTTATTCCCTCGGCCTGGGCGACCCGATCCCCGTGTCCGCCATCCACGGCCACGGCACCGGCGATTTGCTCGACGAGTGCATGAAGTACTTTCCGCCCGCCGAAGAGGACGAGGAAGAGGACGACACGATCAAGGTCGCCGTCATCGGCAAGCCGAACGTCGGCAAATCCTCGCTTGTCAACCGCATCCTGGGCGAAAAGCGCCTGATCGTCAGCGACATGGCGGGCACGACCCGCGACGCGGTGGACACGCTGGTGGAAAACCAGTACGGCCGCTACACCTTCATCGACACGGCGGGCATCCGCCGTAAGTCAAGGGTGGAGGAGCGCGTGGAGAAGTTTTCCGTCATGCGCGCGCAGCTTGCGATCGAGCGGGCGGACGTGTGCCTGATCCTGATCGACGCGCGCGACGGCGTCACCGAGCAGGACACCAAGATCGCGGGACTCGCCCATGAGGCGGGCAAGGCCAGCATCGTCGTCGTCAACAAGTGGGACCTGGTCGAAAAGGAGACCGGCACGCTGGAGAAAATGCGCAAGGACGTGATGCGCGACCTGAGCTTCATGAGCTACGCGCCTGTGCTCTTCATCTCCGCCCTGACCGGCCAGCGCATCGAGCGCCTTTTCGAGCTCATCAACTTCGTCAATGACCAGAGCAGCATGCGCATCACCACCGGCATGCTCAACAACGTCCTGGCCGACGCGCAGGCGCGCGTGCAGCCGCCCACGGACAAGGGCCGCCGTCTGAAGATCTACTACATGACCCAGACCGGCATCAAGCCGCCCAACTTCGTGATCTTCTGCAACTCGAAGGAGCTGTTCCACTTCTCCTACCAGCGCTACATCGAAAACCAGATCCGGGCGGTCTTCGGGCTGGAGGGTACGCCGGTGCGCATCGTGATCCGGCAGAAAGGAGACAAGGAATGAAATACTGGGTTTTCTCCGTTCTCGCTGCGCTGCTGGCCTATACGGCGGGCTGCCTGAAGAGCACCGTCCTGGCCTCCAACTTTGTCTTCCACAAGAATCTTCGCCGCCTCGGCTCCGGCAACGTTTTCATCTCCAACTTCCGCCGCATCTACGGCTGGAAGGGCGCGCTGAAGCTCGCGCTGGTGGAGCTGGCGCTTGATCTGCTGCCGCTGGCTTTCGGCGCGCTGCTGTTCAAGTCCGGCCAGCACAGCGCGATCGGCGCAACGCTTGCCGGCGTCTGCCTGGTGCTGGGCCGTCTGTATCCCGCCTCCTACGGCTTTCGCGGCAGCCATGCGATCATCCCGCTGGTCCTGACGGGCTTCTTCATCGAGGCCTCCATCGGCGTCGCGCTGCTGGTCGTGGCGGTCGCCGTCGTCTGGCTCAGCCGCTATTTCTCCCTCGGCGCGATCGGCTGCGCGCTGGTGCTGATCATCACGGCCGTGCTGATGGTCGATGATGTGCTGACCATGCGCCTCAGCATCATCGCCGCCGCGCTTGTGATCGTTTACCACATCCCCGCTGTGCTGCGGATGCTCAAAAAGACCGAGCCGCGCCTTAGCTTCGAGCAGGACATCAGCTACAAGTTCGACGAAAAATTTTGAATCCCTCTTATAAAACAGCGCCGCGAACCGGATCCGGTTCGCGGCGCTGTTTTTGACTTCCGATGCTCAGAAGCTCACGCTCCTCGGGGCGTCGGTGAAGGAGTAGAAGGTGGCGGTGGCGTTGCGGAGGTACCAGACCTCGGTGTTGCCGTCGTCGGGGGAGTACATGGCCTGCAGGGAGGGATAGGCCTCCAGCATGCTCACGCGCGCCTCGCGGCGGTCGTCCAGCACGGCGCTGGCCTCGATGCGCAGCCAGCGGCCCCCGTGCATCGCGCAGATCTCGATGTGGGGATTGGCGTGCATCTGGCGGGAGACGTCCTTGACCTTGCCGGTCTGGATATAGAGCTTGCCCTCGAAAATGTGCGCGGTGCCGAAGGGGCGCACGTGCGGCTGACCGCCTTCGTCGGTGGCGAGATAATAAGTCCCGGCTGCCTTCAGAAATTCACAGACTTCCTGCATGTTGTTTTCTCCTTTCGTTTTCCAGCCAGCGTTCGATCTGCCGCTGGTTTTTCAATACGGCGCATTTGTCGCCGTACAGCTTCCGTTTTCGCTCAAATCCGGCCCGCTTTTTTGCGCTGCGGCCTTCCCACAGCACCCAGCGGACAAATGCCGCGTCCAGCTTCTCGCTGCAGCCCTCGGCCATGTCCGGGCGACTCTGCCCGCGGTAGGTCCGATAGCGCTTCACGACCCGCCAAAGCGAGGCAAGGCGGGGGAAAAGCATCAGCACGATCCTGTCCGCCTCCTCCAGCCGCCGCTCCTGCAGCAGACCGGAGTAGTTGCCGTCGATCACCCAGCCTTCGTTTTCATCCATGAAGTGCTGAACAACGGCCAGCTGCTCGTCCTTCGGGCGCTCCTGCCAGTTTGGCAGGAACATCACCCGGTCCAGATGCAGCACCGGCACACCGTAAAGCTCGCCCAGTTCCCGGGCCAGTGTGGACTTGCCGGAACCGGAATAGCCGAGGATCGCGATCTTCACGGCGCGTCCCCGATGGCGAACAGGCGCTTGCCGTTTTCCAGGCAGAGATGTGCTGCCTCTTCGGCGCTCAAACCCTTGACCTCGCCGATCTTTTCCGCCACATAGACGAGATTGCGCGAGTCGTTGCGCCTGCCGCGCATCGGCACCGGGCTGAGATAGGGGCTGTCCGTCTCCATCAGGATGCGCTCAAGCGGGCAGAGCTCCAGCACCTCCAGCGCCTTGCGGGCGTTTTTGTAGGTGATCGGACCGTCAAAGCCGAGATACCAGCCGAGCTTGAGCAGCTCCTCGGCCATTTCCGCGCTGCCGGAAAAGCAATGGAACACACCGCGCGCGCCCGGATAATCCCGCACCACGGCCAGACAGTCGCCGTGCGCGTCCCGGTCGTGGACGATGACGGGCTTATTGAGCTCCAGAGCCAGCTCGATCTGCGCACGAAACAGCGCCTGCTGCGCCTCCTTGTGCTCCTTGTCCCAGTAATAGTCCAGCCCGACCTCGCCGATCGCGACGCACTTCGGGTGCTGCGCCAGCGCCCGGATGAGCGACAGATCGCAGGGGTCGTGCGGCATCTCCTCCGGATGGACGCCGACGGCGGCGTAGACGAAGGGATACTTGTCCGCCAAAGCGAGGGCGGCGCGGCTCGACGGCGTGTCGCAGCCGGGATCGACGATCAGCTCCACCCCGGCGGCATAGAGCGCCGGCAGCAGCTCGTCCCGGTCGGAGTCAAAATGGCGGTCGTCGTAATGCGCGTGCGTATCAAAAAACATGGCAGTTCTCTCCTTATCCCTTATTATATCGGATTTGACCCAATTATGCAATAGGTTAACATAATGCCAAATCGGGAAATAGCCCTTGAAAAAGCGCTCGCTGCGGGGTATAGTGATGCCGTAAAATCCCTGACCAAGGAGAACAAAAGATGAACCTGATTGTGATGATTCTCGCGGCAGCGCTGCTGGTGCCTGGCTTTTGGCTTGTCGGGCGCGCGCTGGAAAAGCGCTGGGGCGTCGACCCCGCGCGCGAAACGCCCGCGCAGGACTGCTTTGACGGCAAGGACTATGTCCCCACGCCGAAGATCGTGGTGCTGGGGCATCATTTTTCTTCCATCGCCGGAGCCGGCACCATTTTCGGCGCGGTGATCGCCTCCGCCTACGGCTGGCTGCCCGTATTGCTGTGGATCGTGGTCGGCGGGCTGCTTTTCGGCGCGATGCACGACTTTGGCGCGCTGTTTGCCTCGCTGCGGCACAAGGGACGCTCTCTCGGGCGTGTGCTGCGCGAGACCGTGGACGAGAAGGCGCAGCGGCTCTTTACCGTGTTTGCGCTGCTGGTGCTGGTGCTGCTGATTGCGGGCTTTACCAATATTGTTGCCGGCACCTTTGCCGTGTCCGGGGCGGAGAGCGTCCTCTCCCTCGGCTTCGGAAAGGTCGCGCCCGGCGCGTCGGCGGGCACGGCGTCGATCCTCTTTGTGCTGGTGGCGCTGCTGTTCGGCCTGCTGGTTTTCCGCAAGAATCTGCCGATGCTGCCCATCACGATCGTCTGCCTGCTGCTGATGGCGGGCAGCGTCTGGGCGGGGCTGAACTTCGGACTGAATCTGCCTGCCTGGGTCTGGATCGCTGTGATCGCGCTCTATCTCATTGCGGCTTCGCTCGCCCCGGTCTGGAGCCTGCTTCAGCCGCGTGATTTTCTCAGCGCTTTTCTGCTCTGGGGCATGATGCTGCTGGGCGCAGCGGCGGCGATTGCCGCGCTCTTCTCCGGCAGCGTGACGGTGGAGCTGCCGGCTTATACGGGCTTTACCAACGCCTACGGTCCGCTGCTGCCGACGCTGTTTGCACTGATGGCGGGCGGCGCGGTCTCCGGCTATCACGCCCTCATTGCCTCCGGCACGACCGCCAAGCAGATCGCCAATGAAAAGCACGCGCGCCCGGTCAGCCTCGGGGCCCTGCTGTTGGATTCGATGCTGGCCTTGCTGGCGCTGCTGGCCGCTTCGACTTTGGCCGGACGCGGCGGCGACGGCGCAACGCCCACCGAGGTTTTCGCGGGCGGTTTGGCGACGATGTGGAGCGCGGGCTTCAAGGCCTCCGGCGCTTATGGGCTTGTCTACAGCCTCACCGTGCTGATGGTTTCCGTCTTTGCGCTCACCACGCTCGACACGATCACGCGCCTGGCGCGCTACCTCTTTGCCGAGCTCTTTAACCCTGACAACCGCCGCCTGAAAAAACTGGAGGGCGCGCAGCGCTTCTTCGCCACTCCGGCGGTCGGCACGCTGATCGTGGTGCTGCTCGGCTGCGGCCTCGGCCTCATCCCGGACACCGGGAAACTCTGGAGCCTCTTCGGCGCGGCCAATCTCCTGCTTGCGGGGCTCGCGATGCTCGCCGTGGCGGTCTGGCTCAAGCAGAGCGGCAAGGGCGGCGGACTGCTCCCGGTCCTGACCTTCGTGCTGCTGGTGCTGGGCGTGGGCACTTTCGGCTATGTTCTCGTCAGCGGGATCCTCCGGATCGCGGCGGGTCCGTTTGCCTGGATCGATGGCTTGAGTCTCGTTTTCGCACTGGTGCTGCTGGCGCTGGGCTTTCTGCTGATGGGCAGAGTGATGCCCGTGCTCTTCGGCAAACAACAGCCGGAGGCGGAGGAGGAGTAAGGTGTTCATTGACCAGACTCTGTATGTCGGGCGGCCTGCGGAGAGCCGCGAGCCGCGCGAGGACCGCTGCTACGACCTGCTCGACCGCCTCGGCGTGAGCTATTACCGCGTCGATCACGAGGCGGCGGAAAACATCCCGGACTGCGAGCTTGTCGAGGGCCTGCTCGGCTGCGGCATCTGCAAGAACCTGTTTCTCACCAACCGCCAGCAGACAGACTTTTATCTGCTCATCATGCCCGGCGAAAAGCCCTTCAAGACGAAGCTGCTGTCGAGGCAGATCGGTACGGCGCGCCTGTCCTTCGGCTCCCCGGCGGATATGGAGCGGCTCCTGGATCTGTATCCCGGCTCGGTGAGCGTGCTGGGGCTGATGAACGACCGGGAGGGCAAGGTGCAGCTCGTCATCGACCGGGAGCTGCTGGACGCGGCCGACTTCGGCTGCCACCCCTGCCGCAACACCTCCAGCCTGCGTTTTTCGACGAAGGCGCTGGTCGAGCAGATCCTGCCCGCCATGGGCCACGAACCGATCTACGTCGATCTCCCCTGGGTGATCGAAGAATAGTGCTGCGTGCCTGGAAAACAGGGGGATTTATCAAAACGGAGAAAGCCTTGTTGCGGCCGTAGGGGAGGGGCTTGCCCCTCCCGGCGGGGAACAGATGCTTTCATAAAAAATGTGAGGCGAATTCGTTGTATCATCGAATTCGTCTCACGTCTTTTCATGTGATGGGAGCGAGCGGGCGCGGGAGGCACAAGCCCCTCCCCTACGGGGAAATGCGGAATGGAAAGCGGGGGAATGGGAAGAATCCCCCAGTCACCGCCTGCGGCGGCCACAGCCCCCTTTTCGACAAGAGGGCCGGCAAGGGAGCGGGCCGCCGAGGGCGTCGGCCCCTACGGCTGGTGTACGGGTCAGGAAGAAACAGCGTTCCAGTCGCTCAATTCCAGAAACACGCTGACGCGGCCGTCGCTGATGAGCTCGGCGCGCTGCGGCGTGAGCTCCGCATCCAGCCAGACCTGCACCGTCAGATGGTCGCCTGCAATCAGCTCCCAGACGCTCAGCTCGCCTTCTGTCCAGGCGCTCTCCAGATGCCCCTCGCGCAGCGCCCGCGTCAGCGCGGGCAGCGCGGACAGCGGACTGAGCCCGTAGCGGTCCAGCGGGCCGGTGTCCAGGCTGATCTCCTCAAAGCGCAGCTGTGCGCCGTCCGGCCCCAGATGCACGCTCACGCCGCCGATCGCCTCCGGCTCCGCGACGCGGATCGTGCAGCCCTCCTCGTCCTCCTCGTAGCTCAGCCGGTAGGAAACGGTCTTGTCCGGGTATTCGGCGCGCACGTCTGCGGTAAAGCGCAGGTCCCGCCGGGCGCGCAGCTCCTCGGCCAATTGCTGCTGCCGCTCCGCCTCGCGGCCGCTGCCGCAGCCGGTGAGCAGCAGCGCCAGGCAAAGGACCAGAAGACACAGTTTTTTCATGGCATCCTCCCATTGATCGTTTGCCACAGCCTATGTGCCGGGCGGCGGAGATATGTCCGCGAGAAAAGGCCCTGTTTCGCGCAAAAGGCGGTTGACGCAGGACAGGGCGAGACGGTATAATAAAACGGTAAATCTTTGAAATTTACGGGCTTTTTGCTTATGACGAACACCCATGACTATACCCGCATGACCGAGGGCTCCATTGCCGGACAGATGGTCCGCTTTGCGGTGCCGCTGTTCATCGGGAATCTGTTTCAACAGCTGTATAACACGGCGGACGCGCTGATCGTCGGCAACCTCATCGGCAACGAGGCGCTGGCCGCGGTGAGCGCGACGGGGACGCTGGTGTTTCTGATGGTGAGCCTGTTTGCCGGCATCGCCAGCGGTGCCGGTGTGGTCGTGTCGCGCTATTTCGGCGCGCGCGAGCCGGACAAAATGCAGCGCGCCATCCACACGGTGCTGGCCTTCGACCTGACGACCGGCGTACTGCTGACGCTGATCGGTACGACGCTGACCCCGGCTATTTTGCGCCTGATGGGCACGCCGGACGACGTGATGGCGCGCTCGACCGCCTACATCCGCGTGTATTTCGCGGGAAGCCTCGGTTTGGTGCTCTATAACAGCAGCCGCGGCATCATGCAGGCCGTCGGCGACAGCCGCCATCCGCTCTATTACCTGGTCTTCTCGTCGGTGCTGAACGTCGTGCTGGATATCGTGCTGATCGCCGGCTTTCACATGGACGTGGAGGGCGCGGCGCTGGCCACGATCCTCTCCCAGTTTTTCAGCGTGTTCCTCTGCCTGCGCCGCCTGATGACGACCGAAGAGGACTACCGCGTGCGGCTGCGGAAGATCGGCTACGACTGGCAGATGCTCAAGCTGATCGTGCGCTACGGTCTGCCCGCGGGGCTGCAGAACTCGGTCATTGCGATCGCAAACGTCGTCGTTCAGTCCAACATCAACGCCTTCGGCACGATGGCGGTCGCCGGCTGCGGCGCCTACAGCAAGATCGAGGGCTTCGCCTTCCTGCCGATCACGAGCTTTACGATCGCGCTGACGACCTTCGTCGGCCAGAATCTCGGCGGGCGGGAGTACGAGCGGGCCAAAAAGGGCGCGCGCTTCGGCGTAGGCTGCGCGATTTTGCTGTCGGAGCTGATCGGCCTGCTGACCTATCTCGCGGCGCCCACGCTGATCCGCGCCTTCACGCAGGAGCCGGAGGCCATCGCCTTCGGCGTCGGCAAGGCGAGGATCTGCGCGCTGTTTTTCTGCCTGCTGGCGGCAAGCCACGGTTTGTCTGCGGTGCTGCGCGGCGCGGGCAAGGCCGTGATCCCGATGATTTCCATGCTCAGCTTCTGGTGCGTGGTGCGCGTGACGATCCTGCACTTCGCGGTGCCGGTCTATCAGAGCATCGACGTTGTCAACTGGGTCTATCCCATCACCTGGGCGCTGAGCACCGTGTTTTTGACCGTTTACTATCTCCGCGCCGACTGGCTGCACAGCTTTGACCGGCATGCCGACTGACTGACAGAAAGAGAGGACAGCATATGGCTATCGTTGTGATCGGAAGCGTGTTTGTGGATATCAAGGGCTTTCCCGACGATGTATACAGCCCCACGGGGCGAAATGCCGGGCGCGTGGAGACCGTGCACGGCGGCGTGGGCCGCAACGTGGCGGAGGATATCGCGAACGTGGAGCTGCGTCCGGTTTTTGTGAGCATGGTGGACAACAGCGCCCAGGGCGAGGAGGTGCTGCGCAAGCTGCGCAACCACAAGGTCAACACCGACTATGTAATCAGCACGCCCGACGGCATGGGCATCTGGCTGGCGGTCTTCGACAACACCGGCGACCTCGCGGGCTCGATCTCCAAGCGGCCGGAGATGTCGCCGATGATCGAGCTGCTCGATCAGAAGGGCGACGAGATCTTCCGCGACGCCGACAGTATTGTCGTCGAGATCGACATGGACAAGGAGATCATCAAGCGCGTGTTCCGCTATGCCGAAAAATACGGCAAGAAGGTCTACGCGGTCGTATCCAATATGGTCATCGCCTCCCAGCGTCGCGATTTCCTGCAGTCGATCGACTGCTTTGTGTGCAATGTTCTCGAAGCGGGCATCCTCTTCGTCGACGACTTCACGCAGCTCGAGCCGGAAGCGCTGGCGGACGCGATCCAGGAGCGCATCGTCAAGGCCAACATTCCCTCGATGGTGGTGACGATGGGCAGCCGCGGCGCGATCTGGGCCTCCCGGGATGGGGACAAGGGCTATTTCCCGCCGGAATCGGTCAAGGTGCGGGACACCTCCGGCGCGGGCGACGCCTTCTGCGCGGGCGTGGCCGTCGGCTTGACCTACGGCAAGACGATGCTCGAATCGGTGAAGATCGGCACGCATCTGGCCGCCTCGGTCATCACCGTCAGCGAGAGCACCTGCCCGCGCTTTCTGCCGCGCGAGCTGGGATTGGAGATCGACGTGGAGGATGCGGAACCCTACGCGGAATCCGGCTTTTGGGGCCTGGAGGAGAAACGATAAACAAAGATAAAGAAAGCGAGACCGTCGGCAGATGCCGACGGTCTCGCTTTGGGTATATCGAGGGGTCAGCGCAGCACGACGCTGGTCTGCGCGCCGAGAGTGAGGGTTGTGCCGTCAAGCGAGGCGCCCTCCACGCCGATCGCGGCCCGCAGCTCCTTGACGCCGAGGCCGCTGAGATCCACGGTCGCGGCACTGAGCGTGGTGTTGTGCAGCACGAGCACGGTGCTGCCCTTCCAGGTGGCGTAAAAGCCGCCGAGCTTGGTGCCGGGGATCTCGCAGGAGCGGTACGCGCCGCGGGCGATCTCGGGGTTGGCATGGCGGATCATCAGAAGCTGCTTGTAATAGGTGTAGAGGCTGTCCTTGTCGGCCAGCTGCTCGGCCACGCCCTGCTCCACCTGGCTTTTATAGGTGCTGCCCTCGGGGTCGGAGACGGTGTCGCCGTCGTTCCAGACCATGGCCAGGCGGCGGTTGGCGTCGGTGTTGGCGCCGCCGCGGGAGCCGCGCATGCCGATCTCCTCACCGTAGTAGATGAAGGGCGAGCCGGGCCCGAGCAGATAGAGGTTGGCGGCGATCTTCATCTGGCCGCTCGCCACGCTCAGAAAGCCCGCGGCGCGGTCGGTGTCGTGGTTGGCGATGAAGGGCACGATCATGGCCTCGGGATTGAGCGCACGCACGCGGTTGAGATAGCTCTCCACATAGCCCGTGTAGGATCCGACGTCGCCGGCCCTGGCGGCGGAGGCGATGAGGCCCTCGGCCTGGGAGGTGCTGAAGTCAAAGCAGTTGGTGGCGGGGTAGTAAACGTCGGTCACACCGTCGCTGTCCCAGACCTCGGCCACGGTGTAGAGATCGGGCTTGAGCTTGCGCAGCTCATCCAGATACCAGACCCAGAAATCCGCGCTGGCGCGGTTGTCGCCAAAGTAGATGTATTTGGCCGCGTCGAAGCGGAAGCCGTCGATGCCGCGGTCGATGTAGTAGCGGGCGACATCCAGCAGCGCCTCGCGCACGGCGGGACTGTCAAAGTTCAGCTCCGGCATGGAAGTATCGAAATTGCACTCGTAATAGTCCTTCGTGCCGGTGATCGGTGCGTAGCGGTGCCCGGCGAGACCCTGGTCGTCCGGCCCGTGCCAACTGTAAAAATCATAGGCGTCGGTGCCGGTCTGCCCCTGGCGGTGGGCGATGATGAAGTCCGAAAACCACTTGTTCAGGCTGCCGGTGTGGTTGATGGGCAGGTCGAGGATCAGCTTGACGTTGCGCTCGTGGCAGAGATTGATCAGCTCCTGCAGGTCCTCGGTCGTGCCGAACTTGGGATCGACCGTGTAGTAGTCCGTCACGTCGTATTTGTGATAGGAGGGGGACTGAAAGATCGGCGTGAGCCAGATGCCCTCGATGCCGAGACTTTTGCCGGAGTTCGGATCGCCGTCGTTGAGATAATCCATGCGATTGATGATGCCGCGCAGGTCGCCCACGCCGTCGCCGTCCGAGTCGGAGAAGGAGCCGACGAAGATCTCGTAGAACACGCGGGCATTGTCGTCGACGACATAATCGGACTGCAGCTTTTCATCCCTGAGCACATATTCGCCGCTTTTTCCGGCAGAGCCGCAGCCGGCCAGCAGGGAGACGAGCATCAGCAGACACAGCAGAAGAGAAATCGTTTTTTTCATCGAAATCACCTCAAAAAAAGTTTACTATCCGCTTCGCTGCTTGTCAAGCAAGCAAAAAGCCGGCTTGCACGGCAAAACGAAACTTGCTATAATCTGTTTCATGGACAGCAAACGGGAACTGTACAGCCGGCAGGATGTGAAGCGGCTGGAAAAAACATCGAAACGCGCAGGGCTCGCCGCGGTGCTCATGGCCGCCGCGACGCTGGGGGTCTGCGTGCTTTTGTGCTGCCTGACGGATCAGGACAACGCCGCAGCCATGGAAAAGGCGGCCGTTTTGAGCTCCATCCTCGGCGGCTGGATCGTCATTTATCTGTATAACAACCCGGTGAAGGATCTGCGCTATGAGCTTGGACACGCACAAATGCTGCTCGATGGCGAGCGGGAGACGCTCGAGGGCGTGCTGGCGCTGTCCAGACAGCGCATGCGCATCTGCGGCAGCATCCGTTTCTATCCCCTGACCCTGACGGACGGGGACGAGACGCGCCGCAGCAAGGTGATCGCCTCGCGCGCCGATGCGCTGCGTGCGATGGAAGGGAAGCGGCTGCGCCTGTACGCGGTCAACGGCTATGTCGCCGCCTGGGAGGAGCTGTGAAGATGCTGAAAAACATTTTCTCCCAATGGTATAAGTATGTGCTCTGGGCACTGCTGTCGGTGTTTTTCTGGGGCTGGATCTTCACGCTGCTGACGGACGCGCAGCCCGCGCAGAAGCTGGTGCTCTGCGTCGATCGGCCGGAGCTTCGCAGCGAGGCGCTCGCCGACGCGCTCTCGGCCGACAAGCCCGAGGGCATCAAGCTGGTGGCGGTGCACGCCTTCGACTATTACATCTTCGACACCGAGGAGCTGCGCTGCGCCGACCTCTATCTCGTCGGCGAGAACGAGGCGGAAAAGTATATCGAATCCTTCCGCCCGCTGGCCGAAACGGGCTTTGCTACACCGGGCGAGACATGGTCGCACGAGGGCGTGGCCTACGGGTGGAAGGTCTATGACGCGCAGACCGGCGAGGGCGCGGCCGCGTCCTATATCACATATACCGCGGAAGGGGAGACGGCGCAGGACTATTACCTGTTCTTCGGCGCGGAATCGGCGCACCGGGAGGACGGAAAGGCGCTTTGGCTGGCCGAGGCTCTGCTCGGCTTATCATAAGGAGGACGAGGGATGAAGAAAATGATTGCGGTGCTCTTGCTGCTCTGCCTGCTGCTGACCGGCTGCGGAAGCGGCCGGGCGGTCAAGGTCGACGTGTCGAGCGACACGCTCTATGTCAAAGCCGTCGAAAACCTGCCGGAGGATTTTATCCTCGGCATGGACGTCTCCTCCGTGCTGGCGGAGGAGGAAAGCGGCGTCAAATACTATAACTTCGCCGGCGAGGAGCAGGATCTGTTCCGGACCCTGGCGGAAAACGGCGTGACGCATATCCGCGTGCGCGTGTGGAACCACCCCTATGATGCACAGGGCCGCGGCTTCGGCGGCGGCAACAACGATATCGAAAAGGCCGTCGCGATCGGCAAGCGCGCCACACAGGCCGGCTTGAAGCTGATCGTGGACTTCCACTACTCCGACTTCTGGGCCGATCCCGGCAAGCAGATGGTCCCGCTGGCCTGGAAGGACATGGACATCGAGACCAAGACCGAGGCCGTGTACGATTATACCCGCGACTGCCTCAGGCAGCTCAAGGACGCGAAGGTCTCCGTGGGCATGGTGCAGCTCGGCAACGAGACCAACGGCGCCCTCTGCGGCGAAAAGACCTGGTTCAATATCCAGTTTCTGATGGCCGCCGGCGCCAGGGCCGTGCGCGAAATCTTCCCGAAGGCGCTGGTGGCGGTGCATTTCGCCAACCCCGAAAACGCCGAGGCCTACGCCAGCTATGCCTCCAAGCTGGATTACTACAAGCTGGATTACGACGTGTTCGCCTCCTCCTACTATCCCTACTGGCACGGCACGCTGGACAATCTCTCTTCCGTGCTGGGGACTATTGCCGAGACCTACGGCAAAAAGGTCATGGTCATGGAGACCTCCTACGCCTACACCGACGAGGATACGGACTTCTTCGGCAACACGATCGGCGCGGGCGGCGGTGTGTCCAAGCCCTGTCCCTATACCGTGCAGGGCCAGGCCAACTCCGTGCGCAGCGTCGTGGAGACGGTGGCCAATACGCCCGGCGGCATCGGCGTGTGCTACTGGGAGGGCGCCTGGATCAGCGTCGGGCAGGACTCCTGGGAGGAAAACAGCGCCAAGTGGGAGCAGTTCGGCTCCGGCTGGGCCTCCAGCTACGCCGCGGCCTATGACCCGGACGACGCGGGCAAGTGGTACGGCGGCAGCGCCGTGGACAACCAGGCCTTCTTTGACGCGGACGGGCATCCGCTGGAGTCGCTGAAGCTCTTCGGCCTGCTGCGCAGCGGAAACGAAGTCGAGGTGCTGCCCGATGCGATCGACGACACGGAGCTCGTGGTCGACCTCAACGGCGTGATCGAACTGCCGGAGACGGTGAACGCCGTCATGACGGACAACAGCCGCCGGGCCGTGCCCGTCACCTGGGACATCGATGATGCGCAGCTGCAGCAGATGTACGCCGGCGGCCCGGCAAAGTACGACATCACGGGCGAGGCCGGCGGCCTGAAAGCGCACTGCTATGTGTCGATGGTGGAGTATAACTTCCTCTCCAATCCCGGCTTTGAGGACGGGACGGAGGCGCCCTGGATCGTCACCGATCTCGGGAAAACCGAGCAGCTCTATGTCGAAGACAAGGCGACCGACTCCCTCGGCGGCAGCTGGCACATGCACTTCTGGAGCGCGGCGCCCGACAGCGTGGCATTCACGCTCGAGCAGCCGGTGGAGGGCCTGCGCAGCGGCACCTACAAGTACGCGATCTCCATCATGGGCGGCGACTGCGGCGAGACCGAAATCTACGCCTATGTCAAGCTCGACGGCGAGATCGTCGGCAAGGCGCCGATGAAGATCACGGGCTACGGCAGCTGGGATACCGGCCGCGTGGAGGGCGTCGAATACGCCGAGGGGCAGACGCTCAGCGTCGGCATTTATGTCAAGTGCGCCGGCGAGGGCAAGGGCGCCTGGGGCAAGATCGACGAGGCCATGCTCAACTCCATGGGATAATCCGTAACAATTGAAACCGGCGCAGGGTGCAGAGAAATCTGCATTCTGCGCTATTTTCATAACTTTTTAAGCAAAATGAGACTGAATGCACAAAAAATATTTCACAATTTTGTAAAAAATGTTGGAAGTATTTTTCCCGGGCCTCGGTGGACAACGGCGGCGCTGGGAGCTATAATATAGCTGTTAAAAAGCCGACAAGCGGGCTTTCCCGATGGCTTTTTACAAAATGTGGTACGCAAACCATGAACATATCTAAAGGAGGAAACAAAATGAAAAAAGCATTGGCACTGCTCCTGGCTCTGGCCATGGTCTTCGCGCTGGCTGCCTGCGGCGGCGCTGCGCCCAAGGCCAGCGAAGGCGGCAGCTACGACATCGTCGTCTGGGCCCCGGAGCTGGCGGTCGAGCTGACCAAGCAGCAGATCGCAGACTTTAACGACAGCAACGAGTACGGCATCAAGTTCAACGCCACGGTTGAGCCCGTGTCCGAGGCAGACGCTGCCAACAACATGGTCACCGACGTGGAAGCCGGCGGCGATATCTTCTTCTTCGCCCAGGACCAGTTCGCCCGCCTTGTGCAGGCCGGCGCTCTGAACAAGCTCGGCGCTGAAGCGGCCGCGGCCGTCAAGGCTGCCAACGACGCCGGCGCCGTCAAGGCCGCTACGTCCGGCGAAGAGATGTTCGCCTACCCCCTGACCGCTGATAACGGCTACTACATGTACTACGACAAGTCCGTCATCCCCGAGGAAGACGTGGACAGCGTGGAAAAGCTGATCGCCGACACCGAGAAGGCCGGCAAGTACTTCGCCTTCGAGGCGGAGACCTCTGCCTGGTACATCGCTTCCTGGTTCTTCGCCACCGGCTGCGTTTCCGAGTGGATCACCGACAATGACGGCAAGTTCATCTCCATCAAGGACACCTTCAACAGCCCCGAAGGCCTGATCGCCGCCAAGGGCCTGAAGAAGCTGGTCGATTCCCCGATGCACCTGAGCTCCTCCTCCGCCAGCGAGTTCTCCTCCGGCGCTGCGATCGTTGTCTCCGGTATCTGGGACTATGAGACCGCGAAGGGCATCCTGGGCGACAACCTGGGCGTGACCGATCTGCCTTCCTTCGAAGTGGACGGCAAGGAATACCACCTCGGCTCCTTCAACGGCTGCAAGCTGCTCGGCGTGAAGCCGCAGGCTGACGCCGCCAAGGGCGCCGCGCTGCACCTGCTGGCTCAGTACCTCACCGGTGAGAAGGCCGAGATGGAGCGCTTCAACACCCTGTCCTGGGGCCCCTCCAACCTCACTGATCAGGCCTCCGAGGCCGTTCAGGCCAACCCCGGCCTGGTCGCTCTGGCCAAGCAGGCTCCCTACTCCGTGCCTCAGGGCAACATCGAGGGCTCCTGGTGGGATATCGCCAAGGTCATCGGCGATGACGTCAAGGCTGCGACCGACGAGGCCGGCCTGCAGGCTGCTCTGGACAACTACGCCGCCAAGATCGACGCCGTCTTCACCCGCACTGAGGAAGAGATGAACGCCTGGAGCGTCATCGGCGGCATCTGCGGCAGCAACTGGGACAAGGACTTCCCGATGAGCGAGGGCGGCGGCTGCTTCGTCTCCGAGCCTCTCGAGCTGAAGGCCGGCGAGGAATTCAAAGTGCGCCAGGGCGCTTCCTGGGATGTGAACTTCGGCGCTGACGGCACCATCGGCGGCCCCAACGTCGTCGTTGAGGAAGACGGCGTCTATGAGATCGTCCTCGAGCTCAAGAGCGAGACCGAGGCGACCATCACCATGAACAAGGTCGAGGGCTGAGCCTCCAATTCCATAAGAGCACCAAAGGAAATATGTCATGAACTTTGGCTGATCCGCAACGCTTTTGGCTGGAGTCAATTTTGAATTGGCTCCAGCCAATTTCAATAAAAGGGGCAATGTTATGAACAGATACAGTGATCTGGAGTACCTGCGGCTGTCCAGGGGACAGAAGTTCGCCTATAACTTCACGTCCTTTTTCGCGGGCATCCCGCAGGCTCTGAAAAACGCAGGGATCGGCATCGGCCGCTTCTTCCAAAGGATCGCTCTGGCGATCGGCGGCGAATTTGCCGATCTCTACAAAACCTTCCGCGACGGTGACTGGAAGACGAAATCTTCCTATCTGGTGATGGGCCTCGGCTCCATCGCGCGCGGCCAGGTCCTCCGCGGCCTTCTCTTCCTGCTGTTCGAGCTGGTGTTCATTGTCTATATGGTGCTGCCGCAGGGCGGCATCTTCTGGCTGAGCAAGCTGGACAACCTGGGCGACAGCGGCCCGCACAAGGAAATGGTCATGCAGTACGGACAGTCGGTCGAGACCTTCGTCGCCGGCGACAACTCCTTCCGCATCCTGCTCTACGGCGTGCTGACGCTTTTCTTCATCGTCGCCTTTATCTTTACCTGGCGGCTGAACATCAAGCAGAACAAGATCGCCGAGGGCATCCTCAAGTCCGGCAAACCTCTCCGCAGCGGCAAGGACGACCTGCGCTCCCTGGTGGACGACCAGTTCCACAAGACCCTGCTGGCCCTGCCGCTGACCGGCATCCTGGTGTTCACGGTGCTGCCGATCTTCTTCATGGTCCTGGTGGCCTTCACCAACTATGACGCCGAGCATGACGGCCTGAACAATCTCTTCACCTGGGTCGGGCTGACGAACTTCAACACCATGTTCAACTGGACCGCCGGCGGCAAGAGCTACTCCGCCGCCTTCGGCGAGATCCTCACCTGGACGCTGATCTGGGCCTTTTTCGCCACCTTCACCAACTACTTCCTCGGTATGCTGGTGGCCATGATGATCAACAAGAAGGGCATCAAGCTCAAAAAGCTCTGGCGCACGGTGCTGGTGCTCACCATCGCCATCCCGCAGTTCATCTCCCTGCTGTACGTCTCCAAGATGTTCGCCAAAAACGGCCTCATCAACCTCTCGCTCATCAACCTCGGCTGGATCCAGCCCGGTCAGGAGCTGCCCTTCTGGGAGGATCCCACCTGGGCGCGCATCACGGTCATTCTGATCAACATCTGGATCGGCATCCCGTATCTGATGCTGATCGCCACCGGCATCCTGATGAACATCCCGGCCGACCTGTACGAGAGCGCCCGCATCGACGGCGCCAACCCCGTCCAGCAGTTCACCAAGATCACGCTGCCCTACATGCTGTTCATCACCGGCCCGTACCTGCTCACGAGCTTTACCGGCAACATGAACAACTTCAACGTGATCTACCTGCTGACAGGCGGCGGGCCGACCAACGCCTCCATATCCACAGGCGGCGCGGCCGTCGGCCATACCGACCTGCTGATCACATGGCTCTTCAAGATCACAATGGAGGGCGGCAACAAGTACTACATGGCTTCGGTCGTCGGTATCCTGGTGTTCGTGGTCGTGGCCCTGATCTCGCTGGTTGTTTACAGCCTGCTGCCTTCCATCAAGAATGAGGAGGACTTCCAATGAGTAATAAAAATATCACCATGGAAGAGGGCCAGCCGCGCCTGAAGCGCAGCATGGGCCAGAAGGCCGCCAACCGGATCAGCAATACGGTCATCTATATCCTGCTGATCGTCATCAGCTTCATCTGGCTGCTGCCCTTTATCTTTATCTTCCTGCAGTCCTTCCGCGTGGAGCTGCGCGGCCCGGTCGGCTATGTCGTTCCGCATACCTGGGGCCTGGACAACTATCAGCGCCTGCTGACCAGCAACTTCAAAAAATGGTATCTGAACACCTTCATCATCGCGCTCGTCGTCGCGGCGCTGCAGACGGTGATCGTTCTGTGCATGAGCTACACGCTCTCCCGCTTCCGCTTCAAGCTGCGCGGCCCGCTGATGCGCTTCATGCTGATCCTCGGCATGTTCCCCGGCATGCTGACCATGATCATCCTTTACCGCGTGCTCAAGGACCTGGGCCTGACCCAGGCCAACGCGGTGCCCGGCCTGATCCTGGTGTACGTGGCCTCCTCCGGCATGGGCTACTATGTGTCCAAGGGCTTCTTTGACACGATCCCCAAGTCGCTGGACGAGGCGGCGCGCGTGGACGGCGCGACCCGGTCGCAGGTGCTGACCAAGATCATCCTGCCGCTGGCCAAGCCCATCGTGATCTACACGATCCTGACCGCCTTCATGGGCCCCTGGGGCGACTTCGTCTTCGCCCGCTACATCGCCTTCGGCACCTCCAGCGGCTATAACGTGGCCGTCGGTATGTTCGACTGGCTGAGCAAGGACCAGATCGGCCAGTGGTACACGACCTTCTGCGCCGGCGGCGTGGTGGTTGCCCTGCCGGTCACGATCCTGTTCATGTGCCTGCAGAAGTACTATGTCGAGGGCGTGACAGGCGGCGCCGTCAAGGGCTGATCGATCAGCCGATTGAGAAACTGCGTTTCACAATCGGGGGACTCGCGCTGATCGCGCTCGGCTCACGGGAGACGAGCCTCTCTTGATCGGCGCGAGGGCTCGCACAGCTCGCCTCAGAGTGTTTTTGCCGCGGCAAAGCTGCGTCAAAAACAAGAGAATGTTTATCTGTGGCGTTCTTTGTGCCTGACTGCGCTTTACGCAGGCGTGAAATGCATGATAAAGAATAAGGAGCTGAAATTATGGCAAGTGTGAAACTGACCAACGTAAAGAAAATATACGACAGCAACGACGGTTCGCACCGCAAGGACTATGTGATCGCCGTCCATGACTTCAATCTGGAGATCAAGGACAAGGAATTCGTCGTTTTCGTCGGCCCCTCCGGCTGCGGCAAGAGCACCACGCTGCGCATGATCGCCGGCCTGGAGGACATCAGCGAAGGCACCGTGGAGATCGACGGCGAGATCGTCAACGACCTGCAGCCGAAGGACCGCGGCATCGCGATGGTCTTCCAGAACTACGCGCTGTACCCGCACATGACGGTGTATGACAACATCGCCTTCTCCCTGCGCCTGCAGAAGGTGCCGGAGGACGTGATCTATGAGAAGGTCACGAACGCCGCCGAGATCCTCGGCATCACCGAGTACCTGATGCGCAAGCCCCGCGCCCTGTCCGGCGGCCAGCGCCAGCGCGTGGCCATCGGCCGCGCCATGGTGCGCGACTCCAAGGTCTTCCTGATGGACGAGCCCCTGTCGAACCTCGACGCCAAGCTGCGCAACCAGATGCGCGCCGAGATCATCCTCCTGCGCCAGAAGCTGAACACCACCTTCATCTATGTTACGCACGACCAGACCGAGGCCATGACCCTGGCAGACCGCATCGTCATCATGAAGGACGGCTTCATCATGCAGGTTGGCACGCCCGAGGAATGCTTCGACATGCCGCAGAACCTCTTCGTCGCCGAGTTCATCGGCGCGCCGAAGATGAACATCATCCGCACCGAGCTTGGCAAGGACGGCAGCGGCTATTATGTCAAGCCCTTCGGTGTGAAGATCCCCGTGGACGGCAGCAAGGGCGAAGCCCTCAAGGCCAGGGGCGCCGCGACCGGTGAGATCCTGCTCGGCGTGCGTCCGGAGCACATCCAGATGGCCCATGCCGGCGATCCCGGCGCCATCCCCGTGACCCTGGAGGTCAACGAGATGATGGGCAGCGAGCTGCACCTGCACGTCTTTACCGAGGACGGCACCCGCGTCATCGTCCGCATCCCGACCATCGACCTGGAGCCGGGCGAGCGCGAGAAGCTCGTGGCCGGCTACAAGATGTACATCACCTTCCAGGGCAAGGTCATGCACTTCTTCAACGCGGAGACCGAGAAGAACCTCCTGACCGAATAAGCAGAAAAGTAAACAAAACCGCCTCCGGATTTCTCCGGAGGCGGTTTTTGCGCGGAACAGAGATTGGATCTGTTTTTTTCGCGGCTTTGCTTGGCTTTTCGTTGAAGATAAAAAAACTCCCCCGGTTTCCCGGGGGAGCATCCCGCAAATGCCGTGTCGGCCCAATGATAACCTGCACGAATGGGCAGGTGGGTCGCCTAAGTTCTGTTTCACTGCTTCCAACGTCCGGCCGAGGCCGGGAGGCCTGCAATCCGCAGATTCAAATCGGCATCCCTTATAAGTGATGTGGGTTTATTGGGCCAAAATGTCTGATAAGACAACACGCGCACCGCAGGAACTTGTCTTCCTGTGATATCTGCGGGACACAGTACAGCCTATGTCCGCGCTCGGGGGATTATTCCCCGTCCTCCTCGTCGTCGAAGAGCAGGATCATGAAATGCTCGTAGACGTCCTGCAGCTGATCCTCGTCGTCAATGGATTCGTACAGATCGTCGCCGTTTTCGTCCTGGACCACGCGCAGGATGATCATGCCGTAGTCCGGGTCGTTCTCGTCCATGTCGGCCGGCAGGAAGGCCATATAGGTCTCGCCGTTGTAGTCCATGGTGTCGAGCACTTCCAGCTCAAACTCCTGACCGTCGTCATCGATGATGGTGATATAATCGCTGCCGTAATCTTCGCTCATCGTCTTCATCCTCCGTTTGATTGTATCTTTATTCTATCGCATTGCCCGGAAGAAATCAACAGTTTTATGAGCCGAGGTCTTCCAATAGCTGCAGCAGGCTCTGCCGGTCTTCGGCGGGGATGCCGCGCTGCAGCATGGCGCGGTCCGCCGCGCGCAGGGTGCTCAGCTCGATGGCGGTGACTGTTTCCGGCCCGGCCCCGCGCCGGTTGGGATAGACGGCGATGCGTCCCTCCTGCGCGCGCAGATAAAACTTGGCCTGCTCGGCCCGGCTGGTCAGGCTGCGGTAGATTTCCGCCGGCAGCGAGCTTTCCCAGGGGCTGCGGATGCTGCGAAAGGCGGCGAGCCCCGTGTAAACGCTCGCTGCCATCAGGCACATCAGAAAAAACGCGCGGATCCTCATTTTCATGCTTCTACCTCTTTTTTCTATTGATCATTGCACGGCAAAATCATCAGTCATGATAGCTTTCCCGCTTCCGCCGGCGATTATTCCGGCGGGCACAATTGTGAAGCTTCCTTAAACTTTCAAAAAGTGCTACCGCTCCTTGACGGTATGTGATATAATTGCCAACATCGGATATTATATAATTTACAATAGATCGAAACTGCCCTGTCGGGCGCTGCGCCCGACCTTCGGAAGGGGAGGGATTTTCACTTCCATGAGCAAAAGCGAACAGAAGAACAAAAGCGAACAGAAGAATAAGAAAGCGCCGCTGGCGGCCAGACTGGCCCGGGCGACCGTCACCGTGACGGCGGACGCCGTCTCCGGCGTTTTGACCACGGCTCTGAAGGTCGTCGGCTCCGTGATCCTCAGCCTGATCCTCGCAGGGCTGCTGTTTACTCTGATCTTTGCCTATTATGTGAAGAGCAGCCTCGCGCCGACGCTCTCCATCTCGCTGGAGGATTATCAGCTCAGCGAATCCGGCGCCATCTACTATCAGGACGCTGCGGGCATCTGGCAGGAGCTGGCCATGCTGCCGGCCGACCAGGACCGCATCTGGGTGGAGTACGAGGACATCCCCTGGTACATGGAAAAGGCCGTCGTGGCCATCGAGGACAAGCGCTTCTACGAGCACAAGGGCGTGGACTGGTACCGCACGGCGGGCGCCTTCGTGCACATGTTCGCGCAGATGGACAACAACTTCGGCGGCTCGACCATCACCCAGCAGCTCATCAAGAACCTGACCGGGCACGACGACGTGACCGTGCAGCGAAAGCTCGCGGAGATCTTCTCGGCGCTGGAGCTGGAGAAGAACTATGACAAGCAGGAGATCATGCTCTGGTACCTCAACGCGGTCTACTTCGGCGAGGGCTGCTACGGCGTGCAGACCGCGGCGCACACTTACTTCGGCAAGGACGTGAAGGACCTGACCCTCGCCCAGGCCGCGGCCATCGTCGGCATCACGAATCTGCCGACGAAATACGATCCCTTCTATGACGAGCAGGCCAACAAGGAACGTCAGGAGACCATCCTGCGCGAGATGTATCAGCAGGGCTACATCGACTACGACACCTACATCGACGCGGTCAACGAGGACATCGCCAGTACCTTCGTCCGCAGCCCCGGCGAGATGAAGAAGCAGGAGATCTACAGCTACTACACCGAGGTCGTCATCAGCGACGTGATCACCGACCTGATGAACGAAAAGCAGATCAGCCGCGAGACGGCCCGCCATCTGCTCTATAACAGCGGCTACAAGATCTACTGCTGCCTGGATCCGAATATCCAGGCGATCGTGGACTCCGTGTACACCGATCCGGAGCAGATCCCCTATACCTGGGGCTCGAAGCAGCAGCTGCAGAGCTCGATCGTCATCATGGAGCCGCATACCGGCAAGATCGTCGCGCTGTGCGGCGGCGTGGGCGAGAAGAACGCCAACTTCGCCCTCAACCGCGTCTATTCGCAGCGCGCCCCCGGCTCGTCCTTCAAGCCAATCTCGGCCTACGGCCCGGCGGTGGAGCTGTACGGCATGACGCCGAACACCCTGGTGGACGACGATGAGAAGATGCATCTGCGCGGCACCAGCTGGTACCCGCACAACGACGACTACTCGAATCAGGGCGTCATCACGATCCTGGAAGCGCTGACGAGCTCGCTCAATACCGTCGCGGCGCAGATCGTTGACAAGCTCGGTCCGGAGACCTGCTACCACTACCTGCAGGATAAGCTGGGCGTGACGAGCCTGGTGCCCGACGACGCCTCCTATGCGCCGATGGCGCTGGGCCAGCTGACCAACGGCATCACCACCCGCGAAATGGCACAGGCCTTTTCCTCCTTCGCCAACGACGGCATCTTCACCTACTCCCGGACCTATACGCTGGTGACCGACAGCCACGGCAACGTGGTGCTGGACAACCAGCCGCGCACGATCGTCGCCTTCTCTCCCAACACTGCGCACGTGATGACCTATATGCTGCAGTGCGCCGCGCGCTGGGGTACGGGCTATGAGGCCTGGATCGGCAATATGCCGGTCGCCGGCAAAACCGGCACCTCCGAGAGCAGCTACGACCGCTGGTTCGTCGGCGTTTCACCCTACTACAGCTGCGCGATCTGGACCGGCTACGATACGCCGGAGCGCATCAACGTCAACGGCAACCCGGCCTCGCAGCTGTTCAAGAAGATCATGCAGCCCATCCATGAGGGCCTGCCCTGGCAGGACTTCACCTGGCCGTATATCGGCGGCGACAACCGTATGTTCGGCAACCTGGAGGAGAAAAAGGAAGAGCAGGAGCGCAAGAAGAAGGAAGAGGAAGAGCGCAAGAAACAGGAAGAAGAGGCCAAACAGCAGGCCGAGGCCGAGGCTGCGGCCGGTTGACAGGCAAAAAAGGGGAGGAGAAGCAGGTCATTTCTGCCATTTTCTTCCCCGGAACGGCCGAAACCGGCCCCATGGCTTGACAAAAAGAATTCATTGTGTTACATTTTGATTACATTGACGGAGGTGCGATTCATGGCTAAAGCATTGGAGTATAAGGGACACCCTCTCCAAAGGAAGGACAACATCATCTATTACGGCAGCTTTGCGGACAAATACATCATCATGATGCAGATCCTGGACACCAAAAAGGTGAAGGATCTGGACGTGGCGACCAAGGTATCCGTTCAGCTGCAGCTGACAGACCCGTCCATCAAGTCGCGTGACCGCGTGGTCAAAAAGAGCGAAAAGGACAGTCTGTACGCCGCGATCGATGTTGCCGCCGTCTGGCTTGAGCGCGCGTTAGCCTCCAGATAAGGGCCTGTTCTCCGCGAACAGCTCTGCGAATATAGAAAAAAAGGATCTGTTTCATATGAGAAAGACGATTCTCCGGACGCTGATCCTCACGGTCCTGCTGTTCACGCTGCTCTCCGCGACCGCTTATGCGGAGACCGCAACGCTGACCGGCGATGACGTGAACCTGCGTTCCGGCCCGGGCATGAATTATGAGGTGCTCGGCTGCTTTGAGAAGGGCACGGAGGTCACCGTGCACGACCGCTCCAATGCCGAATGGGTTTCGGTCACGGTCAACGGCGTGCGGGGCTTCATGTCCTCCAGCTACCTCAGCGTCAGCGGCGGGGAGAAGACCGTTCGGCCGGCTGAGACCGGCAGCGAGGACGGCGAAAAGGGCTACATCAACGCGATGTACGTCCGCTTCCGCTCCGGCGCTTCGGAAGAGGCTTCGATCCTGGGCGAGTACAACAGCGGCACGCCCCTGACCATCACCGGAACGACCGGGGATTGGACGGCGGCCATCATCAACGGCACCAGCGGCTATGTATACAGCGGCTACGTCACGCGCGGCACGCCGCCCGCCGCACAGCAGTCTGAGCCGCAGGCGACGAGCGCACCCGTCAACGACGGCACGAACGCCGTGCTGATCAAGGACGACGTCTATCTGTTCAACGGCCCCAGCTTCTACAGCGACATCCGCGGCGCCTTCAACAAGGGCGAGCGCCTGACCGTCAGCAGCGTCGACGGCGACTGGGCCACGGTCATCATCCAGGGCTATCCCGGCTATATGTTCAAGGACAACATCTCCCTGGACAGCAACCCGACCCCGACGCCTGCGCCGACGGCGGCTCCGCAGCCGACGCCGACCCCGGCACCGACCCCGAGCCCCGCGCCGGCGGCTCCCGCCGACGGGACGAACGCCGTGCTGATCAAGGATGACGTTTATCTGTTTGAGACCGCCTCCTTCTACAGCACGGTCAAGGGCGCCTTCAACAAGGGCGAGCGCCTGACCGTCAGCGAGGTGAACGGCGACTGGGCCACGGTCAGCATTTACGGCTACCCCGGCTATATGTTCAAGGACAATATCTCTCTGGACAGCAACCCGACCCCGACGCCCGCGCCGACCCAGGCTCCTGCGCCGACTCCGACGCCTGCGCCGCAGCCGACGCCGACCCCGGCGCCTGTCGATGACGGCACGAACGCCGTGCTGTGCAAGGACGACGTCTATCTGTTCAACGGTCCCAGCTTCTACAGCGATATCAGGGGCGCCTTCAACAAGGGCGAGCGCCTGACCGTCAACAGTGTCAGCGGCGACTGGGCCACGGTCGTCATTCAGGGCTATCCCGGCTACATATACATTGAGAATATCACCCGGGACAGCGAAGCAAAGCCGAGCCCCACGCCCGTTCTGACGACTGCGGACAGCAAGAGCGGCGTTGTGAATGCGGATCATGTGCATCTGCGCAGCGAGCCCAGCACCAGCAGCGCGATCAAGGGCATTTTCAACAAGAACGCCAGCCTGACGATCACCGGCACCACTGGTGACTGGGTGGCGGTCACCATCCAGGGCATGCAGGGGTATATCTACAAGGATTATGTGTCCGCCGATGAGACCCCGGCTCCCACGCCCACCCCGGCGCCGACGCCCACTCCCGCGCCTTCGACCGAAGAGGAAGGCTACATCAAGGGCAATAACGTGCGCATGCGCGCTGAGCCTTCGATGAACAGCGAGGTCCTGGGCGAGTACTTCGCCGGCACCAAGCTCACCATCACCGGCACCTCCGGCGACTGGACCGCCGTGCGCATCAACGGCAAAAACGGCTACGTCTACAGCACTTACGTCGGCAAGGGCGAGATCACCGTTCCCGAGAATCCGGTCGACGCCTATGACGAAGGCGTGCAGATGGCAAACTTCGCCCTGCAGTATGTGGGCTATCCCTATGTCTGGGCAGGCAAGAGCCCCGATGTCGGCTTTGACTGCTCTGGCCTGGCCTACTATACCTACACCCACTTCGGCTACAACATGTACCGCGTGGCCAATGACCAGACCCGCAACGGCGTGCATGTGGACGCCTCCGACCTGCAGCCCGGCGATCTGCTCTGCTTCTACTCCGGCGGCAGCTACGTCGGCCATGTGGGCATCTACATCGGCGACGGGCGCTTTGTCCACGCCTCGACCTATACCACCGGCGTCATCATCTCCGAGCTCAGCGGCTACTACATCAACCGCGGCTTTGAGGCCCGCCGCATCGCCGGCACCGCCAAGGACGGCCCGGGCGTCGACCTCGACTGAGATCACAGATCAAGAAAAACACCTCCGCTCTGCGGAGGTGTTTTTGCGCAATGCAGGGAAAAACGCCGGAAAGCCCTTGCCTCCGGGCGGCGGCGGGGGTATCATGGGGGCAGAGGAGGCGAGACAATGACAAAAAGGAAAAAGCTGGCTCTCCTGAAACAGGGCGCGAAGCTCCTGGAGCCGCTGCTGCGCGAGGAAGCGGCGCTGATCCCGGCAGCGGGCCGGGTAATCGGCAAAAAAGGCTCGGAAAGCGTCGCGCTGGCGCTGCCGCTGCAGCAGATCAAAAAGTACGGGCTGCTGGCCGGCGGCGCAGTGCTGGGCCTGACTGCGATCGGAAGCACGGTGCGTACGGCGAGCTATCGGATGGCTGTATCCCGGGAACTGAAAAAGCAGCTCAGGCCCATCCACGAGAAGCTCGACCGGCTGGAAAAGGAAAACGCCGAGCTGAAAGCGGAGCTGGAACAAGAACGCAAAAAGAACAGATAAGCGCTTGCTTATCTGTTCTTTCTTTTTAAAACAAAGAGGTCTGCTCGTATTTCTCCGGAAACTGGCGCAGATAGGCAAAGCAGGCCTCCGGCCCTTCGAGGATCCCGTGCGCGGCGCAGGTCTCGCGGATGATGCGGCAGAGGGAGGCGTTATGGGGGCTGGGCAGCTCGTAGGCCAGGCCGTAGCGCTCGATATATTCGCCCTTCAGCCCGGGGAAGTGCCGGTCAAGCGCGGCGAAATAATACTCCCGGTCGCCCTCTCGCAGGGTCAGGCCCATGCCGAAATGAATAATCCCCTTCACGCCCGCCTCCGCGCAGATTGCAAGCAGGCCGCGGATGTTCTCCTCCGTGTCGTTGAGGAAGGGCAGGATCGGCGTCAGCCAGACGACGGTGGGGATGCCCTCGTCGCGGAGAACGCGCAGCGCCCGCGCCCGTTCGGCGGTTGTCTCGACGTTCGGCTCAACGATCCGGCAGAGCCTTTCATCGCAGGTGGTCAGCGTCATCTGCACGACGGCCTTCGTTTTGCGGTTGATCGCCTTCAGCAGATCCAGATCCCGCAGCACGCGGGTGGATTTGGTCTGCACGGTCGCGCCGAAGCCGTAGCGCTCGATGATCTCCAGGCAGCGCCGGGTCAGGCCGAGCTGCAGCTCCAGCGGCTGATAGGGGTCGCTCATCGCGCCGGTGGCGATCATGCAGGGGCGGCGCTTGCTGCGCAGCGCCTGCTCCAGCAGCTCCGGCGCGTTTTCCTTGACCTCGACGTCCTCAAATTCGTGGGTGAAGCCGTAGCACTTGCTGCGGCTGTCGCAGTAGATGCAGCCGTGGGTGCAGCCGCGGTAGATATTCATGCCGTTTTGCGGCGAAAGAATGCTTTTTGCCCGGACGAAATGCACGCGCCTCAGCTCCTGTCTTCCTGATAAAACCATTATACGATACGCCCGCGCCGCGGACAAGACGATTTTTCTGGCTTTTTTCACAGATTATGATATAATTACTCTGTTACGCACGATGGGAGGGATCCTTATGGATGAGGCGACGACAAAACGGATCGAGGGCCGGATTTTTGACCGCTTCGGCATCCACTATCTGCGCGCGGAAAACGGCGAGGCGGAGGCGGAGATCGAGCTGCGCGAGGCGGATTTTAACGCGATGGGCCTGCCCTTCGGCGGGATCATGTTCAATCTGGCCGACTGCACGGCGGGCGCCGCGCACCGGAGCCTCGGCTGCATCGGCATGACGCTCAGCAGCGAGTCGCGCTTTCTGCGCGGCGTGCGGGATGCGAAAAAGATGGTCTGCCGCGCCAAGAGCCGCAAGGCGGGCAAGACCCTCGGCTTCGTCGACGCTTCGGTCGAGGATGAAAAGGGCACGGAGCTCGCGGCCTTCACCTTCACCTTTGTCAATTACCATGGCAGCCTTTGAAGAGATCGACGTCCACAACATGACGCGCCAGCAGGCGATCACCGCCATCGACGCGCGTCTGCGCCGCTGCAGGGGGGACGTTTACCGCCTGCGCGTGATCCACGGCTATCACGGCGGCACCGTGCTGCGCGACGCGGTGCGCAGGCACTACGCCGGGCACGAAAAAGTGCTCCGGATCGAGCTGGGACTGAATCAGGGCGAGACGGACCTGATCCTGCGGGAGCTGTAAAAGGAGTTTTTATGGAACTGAGCGAAAAGAGAGGCGTCCCCGGAAGCGTGCTCAAATGGGTCGCGATCATTACGATGCTGATCGACCATATCGGCGTGGTGCTGCTCTACGGCTGGGCGAAATACCGCCATTTCTGGGGCCCGGGGATCGAGAGCCTGAACTTTTACTATCTTGTCCGCAGCATCGGCCGCCTGGGCTTCCCGCTGTTTTGCTTCCTGCTGGCGGAGGGCTTCGTCCACACGCGCAGCCGCGGGAAATACCTGCTGCGCCTGTTTATCTTTGCGCTGATCTCCGAGCCTCCCTTTGACCGGGCCTTCTGGAGCGGTTGGGTGGACCTGGGGCACCAGAACGTCTTTTTCACGCTCTCACTCGGCCTGCTTGCCGCGATGCTGTGGGACGAGCTGACGCAGGGCGGCGGGGACTGTCCGCCCTGGCGGGGGATCGCGGCCATCGGCTGCGCGATCGCGCTCGGCGCGGCGGCGCATTATATGGAGACCGATTACGGCGCGATGGGCGTGGCGCTGATCCTGGTGATGGTCCTGCTGCGGGACAGGCCCTGGGTGCGCGACCTGGTCGCCGGCGGGGTGCTCGCCGCGATGATCCCCTTCGGCTCGCATTGGATCGAGCTGTTCGGCGTGCTGGCCTTCCCGCTGTTCCATCTGTATAACGGGCAGCGCGGCCGGCAGAGCAAGTACTTTTTCTATGTTTTTTACCCGGCGCATCTTCTGCTGCTGGCTCTGATCGCGCGGCTGCTGTTCCGGGCCTGAGACAAAAGGGATTTTCAAATTTATCCACAAAAATCATTGACTAATTTTGTGAATTATGCTATTATCCAATAGTTGCGGGGCATAACTGCGCCCAATTGCGCGGCTTGTGCCAAAATTCAATAAAAAAGCAGCAATTATGCGGCTTTTTTATAGATACAATGACGAAAGAAAGGAGGAAAACAATGCCCACTTTTAACCAGCTGGTAAGGAAAGGCAGAGAGCAGGTCAGCTACAAGTCCACGTCTCCCGCGCTGCAGAAGGGAATGAACACCCTGAAGAACAAGGAGACCGATCTGAGCTCCCCCCAGAAGAGAGGCGTCTGCACGGCGGTACGTACGTCCACCCCGAAGAAGCCGAACTCTGCTCTGCGTAAGATCGCCCGTGTCCGTCTGACCAACGGTTACGAAGTCACCGCATACATCCCCGGTGTCGGCCACAACCTGCAGGAGCACTCTGTGGTCATGATCCGCGGCGGCCGTGTGAAGGACCTTCCTGGTGTCCGTTACCACATCATCCGCGGCACGCTGGACGCTCAGGGCGTCAACGGTCGTATGCAGGCCCGTTCCAAGTACGGTGCGAAGAGACCCAAGGCTGCGAAGAAGAAGTAATCACGACTTACGCGGCAATTTGCCCTGCCGTTTATCTATATATTTGGATAAACCTCGGGGCGCAACGGACATTTGAATATGTTCGAGTACCTGTGATTCCATTTTTTAATGAAGGAGGGAAGCAACGTGCCCAGAAGAGGTAATGTTCCCAAAAGAGAAATCTTGCCTGATCCTGTTTATAACAGCGTTCTGGTGACCAAGCTCATCAACGGTGTTATGCTCGACGGCAAGAAGGGTGTTGCTCAGAAGGTCGTCTACGATGCCTTTGACATCATCAAAGACAAGACCGGCAAGGAACCCCTTGATGCGTTCACCGAAGCGATGAACAACATCATGCCCGCCCTGGAGGTCAAGGCCCGCCGTGTCGGCGGCGCGACCTATCAGGTCCCCATCGAAGTCCGCCCCGCCCGTCGTCAGACCCTGGCGCTCCGCTGGCTGGTGGACTATTCCCGCAAGCGCGGCGAGAAGACGATGAAAGAGCGTCTCGCCGCTGAGATCATGGATGCCTGCAACAACCTCGGCGCATCCGTCAAGAAACGCGAGGATATGCACAAGAATGCCGAAGCCAACAAGGCCTTCGCGCATTTCCGCTGGTAATCCTCACAGGAGAATCAATCCATGCCCAGAAAAGTTTCGCTTGAAAGAACCAGAAATATCGGTATCATGGCTCACATCGACGCCGGAAAGACGACCACGACAGAACGTATTCTGTACTACACGGGCGTCAACTACAAGATCGGTGAGACTCATGAGGGCACGGCCACCATGGACTGGATGGAGCAGGAGCAGGAGCGAGGCATCACCATCACCTCCGCTGCCACCACCTGCTACTGGCGGGATACCCGCATCAACATCATCGACACCCCGGGCCATGTGGACTTCACCGTTGAGGTCGAGCGCTCGCTGCGAGTGCTGGACGGCAGCGTAACGGTCCTGTGCGCCAAGGGCGGCGTCGAGCCCCAGTCCGAGACCGTGTGGAGACAGGCGGACCACTACCACGTCCCCCGCATGATCTACGTCAACAAGATGGACATCATGGGAGCGGACTTCTACCGTGTGCTGAACATGGTGCACGACAGGCTCAAGTGCAACGCCGTCCCGATTCAACTGCCGATCGGCTCAGAAGAAACCTTCCGCGGCATCGTTGATCTGGTGGAGATGAACGCCCGCATTTATTACGATGATCTTGGGAAAGATATGCGTACCGAGGAGATCCCCGAGGAACTGCGCGATCTGGCTCAGGAGTATCGGGATAAACTGCTGGAGGCGGTATCCGATTTCGACGACGAGATCATGGAACTGTATCTCGAAGGCGAAGAGGTGCCCGCCGACAAGATCCGGGCTGCCATCCGGAAGGCTACGGTCGCGGTCAAAATGGTACCGGTGACCTGCGGCACTTCCTATAAAAACAAAGGCGTGCAGAAGCTCCTCGACGCGATCGTGGACTACATGCCCTCCCCGCTGGACGTTCCTCCGGTGGAAGGCACCCACCCCAAAACCGGTGAAGAGGAGACCCGCCCTGCAGACGACAGCGCGCCTTTCTCCGCGCTGGCCTTCAAGATCATGACGGACCCCTATGTGGGGCGCCTGAGCTTCTTCCGTGTCTATTCCGGCACGCTGGAGACCGGCAAGACCGTCCTGAACTCGACCAAGGGCCAGAGAGAGAGAATGGGCCGCATCCTGCAGATGCACGCCAATCACAGAGAAGACCTGGAGCAGGTCTGGTCCGGCGATATCGCCGCGGCCGTCGGCCTGAAGAACACCACCACCGGCGACACCCTCTGTGATGAAAAACACCCCATCATCCTGGAATCCATGGAATTCCCGGATCCGGTCATTCGCGTGGCGATCGAGCCCAAGACGAAGGCCGGTCAGGAGAAGATGGCAATCGCCCTGCAGAAGCTGGCAGAGGAAGACCCGACCTTCAAGACCTACACGGACGAGGAGACCGGTCAGACCATCATCGCCGGCATGGGCGAGCTCCATCTCGAGATCATCGTGGACCGCCTGCTGCGCGAGTTCCGGGTCGAGGCCAACGTCGGCAAGCCGCAGGTTTCCTACAAGGAGACGGTGCGGCGCGCCGCAACGGTCGACACCCGCTACGTCCGCCAGACCGGCGGCAAGGGACAGTTTGCCCACGTCAAACTGATGATCGAGCCCAACGAGCCCGGCAAGGGCTATGAGTTCATCAACAAGGTGACGGGCGGAGCCATCCCCAAGGAATTCATCCCCTGCGTCGATCAGGGCATTCAGGGCGCCATGCTCTCGGGTGTTCTGGCCGGCTACCAGGTGGTGGACGTCAAAGCGACACTGCTGGACGGCTCCTTCCACGAAGTTGACTCTTCGGAGCTGGCGTTCAAGATCTGCGGCAGCATGGCCTTCAAGGAGGCCTGCGCCAAGGCCGATCCTGTTCTGCTGGAGCCGATCATGAAGGTGGTCGTTACCGCGCCGGACGAGTATATGGGTGACGTTATGGGCGATCTGAACGCCCGCCGAGGCCAGATCACCGGCTCGGACATCCGCAACGGAACCGCCGTCATCGAGAGCAGAGTGCCCCTTTCCACCATGTTCGGTTATGCAACCGACCTGCGCAGCAAGACCCAGGGCCGCGCCACCTACAGCATGGAGCCCAGCCACTACGTCGAGCTGCCCAAGAGCCTGCAGGAGGCTCTCGTGAAGAGCCACACAGGCTATAGCATTTACGATTAAACATTATTTTTACTAGGAGGAACTTACTCATGGCAAAACAGATGTACAACAGATCCAAGCCCCATGTCAACATCGGCACCATCGGCCACATTGACCACGGCAAGACCACTCTGACCGCTGCCATCACCAAGTACCTGGCTCTGCAGGGCAAGGCTGAGTACACCGACTACTCTTCCATCGACAAGGCTCCGGAAGAGAGAGAGCGCGGCATCACCATCAACACCGCTCACGTTGAGTATGAGACCGAGAAGCGTCACTACGCTCACGTCGACTGCCCGGGCCACGCCGACTACATCAAGAACATGATCACCGGCGCTGCTCAGATGGACGGCGCTATCCTCGTTATCGCTGCCTCCGACGGCCCCATGGCCCAGACCCGCGAGCACCTGCTGCTGGCCCGTCAGGTCAACGTGCCCTCCATCCTGGTCTTCCTGAACAAGTGCGACCAGGTCGACGATGAGGAGCTGCTTGAGCTGGTCGAGATGGAAGTCCGCGAGCTGCTTGACTTCTACGGCTTCCCTGGCGACGACACCCCCATCATCCGCGGCTCTGCCCTGAACGCTCTGGTCTGCGAGTCCAACGATCCCAACGCCCCCGAGTACGCCTGCATCAAGGAGCTCATGGACGCTGTCGACAGCTGGATCCCCACTCCCGACCGTAAGGCCGATATGCCCTTCCTGATGCCCATCGAGGACGTCTTCACCATCTCCGGCCGCGGCACTGTCGTTACCGGTCGTGTGGAGCGCGGCCGCGTGAAGATCGGCGACAAGGTCGAGATCGTTGGCCTGAAGGACGAGTCCACCGAGACCACCGTTACCGGCACCGAGATGTTCCACAAGACCCTCG
>Ga0310691_10001249_pt1 | contig 39937 bp, 31 predicted proteins | sample 176DNAGHGlowgp2_FD_203887 | JGI IMG/M metagenome (GOLD analysis project Ga0310691, IMG submission 203887) | Sheep rumen microbial communities from Palmerston North, Manawatu-Wanganui, New Zealand - 1766 DNA GHGlow gp2 (v2) (version 2) | ecosystem: Host-associated > Mammals > Digestive system >... | reverse complement strand
ATTGGCAGGTATTGCCATTCACGTATCCCGGCATGGGAGATTCACCTTATCAGAGTTTCTCGGCATTTGCAGGCAACTGGCTGTTCATCGATCCCAGAAGGCTCATGAAGCGCGGACTTCTTACACCCGAAGAAGTCGTGTCATGTGAATACAATGTCAACAAGTGGAGGATCGATTACGATTTCCTGAGAGTACAGCGCGTGGAGATCCTGCGCAAGGCTTTCGCGAGGGCGGACAAGAAGCTCATGGAAGAAGTCGATAAGTTCGCGAAGGACAATAAGTGGGTCGATGATGTAGCCATCTATCAGGCCATCAAAGACGATAACTACCAGAATGCATGGTGGGACTGGCCGGATGAGAAGCTCAGGAACTGTGACAAGGATGCAATAAGCAAGATCAGGGGCACGGAGAACTATAAGTACCATGCTTTCGTGCAGTACATATTCCTTGACGAGTGGACGGCGGTCAAGAAGGAGATCAATGAGTGCGGCATCGCGATAATCGGTGACATGCCGATCTATGTATCAGGCGATTCCGCCGATGTATGGGGCTGCCGTGAGCAGTTCAAGATGGCTGATCCAAAGAAGGTCAGCAAGCTCCTTGCCGATTACGACAAGGAAGTCAAGAAGGCGGTAAAGGAAGGCGGCGAGGATGCTGCAAAGGATGTCAGGAATGTCAAGCAGGAAGCACTCGTATTCGATAAGGTTGCAGGTGTTCCGCCTGATTATTTCAGCGCTGACGGACAGCTGTGGGGCAATCCCATCTACGATTGGGATAAGCACAAGAAGGATGGATATAAGTGGTGGATGTCCAGGATCGAGGAGAGCTACAAGCTCTACGATTACTTGAGGATCGACCATTTCCGTGCGTTCTCTTCCTATTGGGAGGTTGATGCGAATGCGCTCACGGCCAAGGAAGGTGAATGGAAGAAGGGACCCGGCCTTGAGTTCTTCGACACACTTGATAAGAAGTTCGGTGACAGATCAAGGCTCATTGCAGAGGACTTAGGCGAGTTCACGCCTGACCTCGCAGAGTTCATGCACAACGTTCACATCCCCGGCATGCGCATCATGGAATTTGCATTTAACCCCGGTGATGACAGTTCGTACATGCCTCACAACTTCAACAAGAACTGTGTCGCATATACAGGCACTCACGATAACAACACGCTCCTCGGATGGCTCTGGGATTCTCCCGAGCACGTCCGCAAGTGCTGCCTCGAATACTGCGGTTTTGAAGGCGACAACTGGGGCGAAGGCGGTACATACAGCAAGTCATGCAGGGCGATCATCAAGACGCTGTGGATGAGCCACGCCGACGTCGTGATCATCCCCATCCAGGATATGCTCGGTTACGGCGGTGATACGAGGATGAATACTCCCGGCACGGCAACGGGCAACTGGATCGTGAGGTTTACGAAGGAAGACCTGGACGGTATCGACAACGACTGGTACACCAATCTCAACAGGATCTATTTCAGGTAATAACGATGGGCAGTTACATTCTTTGCGTAGATCAGGGCACAACATCGACCAAGGCGTTCCTTCTGGACAGGGGAGGGAAGCTTATATCGGGCAAGTCCGTTCCGATAACACAGCACTATCCCAGGCCGGGCTATGTCGAGCACGATCCTGAAGAGATCTATTATTCCGTTATCAAGGCAATGGCCAATGTTATCTCCGAGAATCCGTATGCGATCCGTGACATAGACGGGATCGGCATAACGAACCAGAGGGAGACGACCATCGCTTTCGACAGAGATACATATAAGAGTCCGTATAACGCGATCGTCTGGCAGTGCAGAAGGACTTCTGACATCTGCAGGAGAGATGAGATCGCTTCGCGCGCCGATGAGATATCGGCTAAGACAGGCCTTAAGATCGATCCTTACTTCTCTGCGACAAAGATGCTGTGGCTTCATGAGAATGTGCCGCAGGCAGAAGGCTGCCTGCTCGCGACAGTTGACGGATACCTTGTATACCGCCTTACGGCAGGCAGGTGCTTTGCATCGGATTATTCCAACTGTTCGAGGACCATGCTCTTCGATATCAATAAGCTCGATTACGATGAAGGGCTGCTCTCACTCTTCGGAGTGGACAGAGCTTCTCTTGCCGATCCCAGGCCATCCTGTGATGATTACGGCGAGATCTGTCTCAAAAGGGAAGAACTTAATGAGCTCGATCTCAGTACCAACGAGACTGAGATACTGATGACACTTAACGGGATCCGCATCACAGGCGTATGCGGTGACCAGCCTTCCGCGCTGTTCGGTCAGAACGCGCTCGATGAGGGCGACTGCAAGACTACGTACGGGACAGGATGCTTTACGCTCATGAACGTTGGAACGAAGCCCGTGTTCTCCACTAACGGCTTGCTGACATCAGCTGCATGGTCGATCGGAGGGGTTACATATTATGCACTCGAGGGCAGCGTGTTCCAGGGCGGCTCCATCATCAGCTGGCTCAAGGATGAGATGCGGATGATCGATGAGCCCTCAGATTGTGACAGGATATGCAAGTCGGTGGATGGCACTGACGGAGTATACATCGTTCCGGCATTTACGGGCCTTGGCGCACCTTACTGGAACAGTGACGTCAGGGGCGTGATAACGGGTCTGACGAGAGGCTCCGGCCGTGCTCAGATCGTCAGGGCGGGCGTTGAATCGATCGGATACCAGGTGACTGAACTGGTCGATGTCATGACTTCTGATACCGGGATCCCGGCAAAGGGAATGAAGGTCGACGGAGGCGTATGCGCATGTGATTTTCTCATGCAGTTTCAATCTGACCTTCTTGGTGTTACAATTACCAGGGCCGGATCGGACGAGATGACCGCCATGGGTGTCGGACTGCTCGCCGGGATCGGCTGCGGATTCTACGGTTCGGTCTCTGAAGTAAGGAGTCTTTATAGACCCCGGGGAAGTTACGGACCTAAGATGTCAGTTGAGGAGGCAAAGGCAAAGATGGACGGCTACAGAGCTGCAGTAAGGATGGCGCTTAACACATGAATCAGATCTACATAGTCTTGTTTCAGATACTTGTGTGCAGCGGCATCGGTTTTATCCTGCGCAAGAGAAGGGTCATCGACGAGCGTACCGAGAGAACGCTTACAGAGATACTCCTTCAGGCTGTGCTTCCTTTCTCCATAATCGCTTCGAGCCAGTACAGGTTCTCCGTCGAACTCGTCAGGGGAATGCTGGCGGTCGCGCTCTTTGCAACGCTCTATTATTGTCTGACACTGATCATAATGAGAATGTTCATGCACAGTAAACCTGCTTTCAGGTCTGATGATGCGCGTGTAATGTGGACGACCATAATCTTCGCCAATACGGGCTTTCTGGGTCTCCCGCTCATGGAATCGATGTTCGGTGACGGCGGACAGCTCCTGGGAGCCATCTACAATATCATGTTCAACATGTTCTTCTACACTTTCGGTGTGCACACATTATCAAGGTCCAAGTTCAAGCCTATGGAACTCATATTGAACCCTGTCACGGCTGCTTCGGTACTGGCGATAATCCTCTTTGTCATGCCGTGGAGGATGCCCCTGTTCGTGTCGAACACGATCAACCTCGTCGGCAACATGACGATCCCGCTGTCGATGATCATAGTGGGTTCCATATTCTCAACGATCAACCTCAGGAAATTCTTCGATTTCAAATCGTTCGTCGTATCACTGTTCAGGCTTCTGATCCTGCCGGGGATCGCTTTCGCAACGATGCTCGCCATCGGAAGCCTTGTCCCCATCGCGAAAGTAACGGCATCAGTCATCGTCCTCATGACGGCCATGCCATGCGGGATAATAAACGTACTCGTTGCAGAGAGGGAGAACACTTCACCGAAGCTCGCATCAGGCGCGGTCCTCATGAGTTTCGTGTGCATGCTCATAACCCTTCCGATATACGTTTACCTTTGCTACAGGTTCTTCTGACATAACGGGGTTAAGATATGGACAAAGAACAGTACATCCTGAAGGAAGTTATAGATAACAAGAGACTCAATGAACTGATGAATGATGTCAGGTGTGATCCGTCCGAGGAGAACATGGTGACGCTCCTCAAGGAAGCAGCCGTATCTACGTTCATCGTTCCCCTGATAATCTCTGATGACGGCAAGGTCAATGTCCAGGGAATGAACGATTCCAAGGGCAAGAACTACATGGTCGTCTATGCTGACACGAAGAGCTATGAGGTCAGGTCAGACGGCAAGCCCCTCTATGGCGTGACTTCGAATTTTGAAGACCTTATCGATGCCGTGGTGAACACTCCTTCGATGGAGGGCTTTGTTATCAATCCGGGACTTGAGGAAGTATTGTTCGGCAGGGATATGCTGACCATGATAAGCGACATGATGCGCGGCAAGAATGATACCGCCAAAGTTGGCGAGCCCGATCACTATCCGCCGAAGCTCAGGGAGATGATCCTGGAGTTCTTCAAGGTCGAGCCTGCGGTAGACAAGGTCTGGGTCCGCCTGATGCGCGTCGGAAGTGCAGGAGTCCTTACGTGGCTCTTCGTACTGGACGGTGATCTCAATGAGAAGAAAGAATACATTCTTGATACTTTCAAGAATTTTATCAAGCCGTATGTTGACGGTCTTGATCTTATGTGCGCTTCTTCGGAGGAGGAGTTTGCAATGCAGGTGATCAAGGGGGTAAAGCCTTTTATCGAGCGTGATTAGAGGTACATTCTCAGATGAAGGACAGATATATCGCAGTCGTATTGATTCTTCTGCTCCTGCTTCTGAGTGTGGTGGGAATTGCCGTGCTGGCCAAAAAGTCGGCAGATTCACGCAGGGAGGCTCAGGAAGTTCAGAAGAAGGAAGAACTGTACAACGAGTTCCTTGAGAAGGATGTCACGGTCTACTGGATCGGAAGCTTTCCCGAAGAACTCAGCGCAGTCTCATCCAAGGTGATAGTTCCCGAGGAAGTAACGGCCGATACCATGCCGATGAAGAGCCCTGATTTTCACATGGTGGAGTATGATCCGGAGGGCAACAAGATAGCCGAGAGGATCCCTGTCGAATACACACATTTCCTGTACATCGTGATCGATCATCTGGAGCTTACGGATGAGCGTTATGAACTGATCAGGGAGTGCGTCAAGGATAACGGCGTCAGGGTCATCGTACTCGGAAGTGATGCGATCTATCCCTTCAGGAAATATCTCATGCTCCCTCATCTGGCTTACTCCGCCGAGGATTCGCTGGCATACAGCCTCAAGGGAGGTTCTGCAAGCCACGTTATCAATGCGGATGAGAAGGACAGGAATACAGCGCTTATCGAATACCTTATAGGAGACATGAACAATGGCGATTGACACGGCGAAAATGATGCAGATAACCGTAAGAGCCGACGAGATCACTCAGGCTCTGTCTGATCCTGCAACGGCTTCCGACATGAAGGAATACATGAAGCTCAGCAAGGAACTTGCCGATCTGACTCCGAAAGCAGAGAAGATAAAGCAGTACATGTCCGCATTATCGCGCATGGATGAAGCTGCTGAGATAATGAACAATGAGAGCGACCACGAACTTCGCGAAATGGCTTCCGAAGAATATGAAGAAGCCAAGGCTGAATCAGAGAATCTCGAAGAGGAGATCAAGCTGATCTTAGCTCCCAGGGACATTAGGGACGAGCGTTCCGTCATCATGGAGATAAGGGGCGGAGCAGGCGGCGAGGAAGCTGCACTCTTTGCCGCAGACCTCGTCAAGATGTATAACGGATATGCAGCCCTCAAGGGCTTTACCGTAAGAGTCGTTGACGAGAACAAGACGGAGCTCGGCGGATATAAGGAGATCGTCATGGAGGTCGAAGGATACGGTGCCTACAGCCGCCTCAAGTTTGAGAGCGGAGTCCACAGGGTCCAGCGCGTTCCCGTGACGGAATCAGGCGGAAGGATCCACACTTCGACCTGCACGGTCGCAGTGCTCCCGGAAGCTGATGAAGCAGACGTCGTCATCAACCCTTCCGATCTGAAGATAGACAGGTACAGGGCATCAGGCGCAGGCGGACAGCACATCAACAAGACTGATTCGGCCATAAGGATCACTCACATCCCTACGGGGATCGTTGTACAGTGCCAGGATGAGAGGAGCCAGATCAAGAACAAGGATAAGGCGATGGCAGTCCTTAAGAGCCGCTTGTGGGACATGACAAGAAGCGCGGAGAAGGATGCGATAGATAGTGACAGAAGGTCACAGGTCGGAACGGGTGACAGATCCGAGAGGATCAGGACATATAATTATCACCAGGGAAGGGTCACCGATCACAGGATAGGATTGACATTGTATAAATTAGAGGAGATACTGAACGGATCCCTCGATGAGATAATCGATGCGCTCACAGTAGCAGCCGCTGCCGATGAACTGGGAAGCGGATCAGGTAATGAAGGAGAAGACTGATGGACAGGAAGAAGACATATGACAGGACAAAGGTTGTTGACCTTACGGATGACAGGGGGATCGAAGATCTTGCAATGCACCTGAGGGACGGCGAAGTCATAGGGTTTCCGACGGAGACTGTATATGGTCTTGGCGCGGATGCTTTCTCTGCCGATTCGGTGAAGAAGATCTTCGCTGCCAAGGGACGTCCTTCAGATAATCCCCTTATCTGCCACATCGCGGATAAGGATCAGATCGCAGAGTGCGTCAGGGAGATCACTCCCGTTGCTAAGAAACTGATAGATGCCTTTATGCCGGGACCTGTCACTGTCATAATGAAGAAGAGTGACAGGATACCCTCTGAAGTTACTGCAGGCCTTGATACCGTGGGCATCAGGATGCCGGAGAACTTAACGGCAAGGAAGTTCCTTGCAGCCTGCAAGGTTCCCGTGGCAGCACCATCGGCAAACCTGTCCGGAAGTCCCTCACCTACGACTGCAGAGCACGTTATGAGGGATATGGACGGATATATCTACGGGATCATTGACGGAGGGGAATGTACTTACGGGCTTGAATCCACCGTGGTCGACTGTACGGGTGAAGTGCCCGTCATATTAAGACCGGGAGCGATAACACCTGCCGCGATCCGCAGTCTGTGCGGCGATGTCGTGATGGCAGGTCAGCTCAAGGAAGGAGAGACACCGATGTCGCCCGGAATGAAATACAGGCATTATGCTCCCAAGGCATTGGTAGAGATCATGAAGATGCCTGCTAAGACCGTAATAATCAATGATGAGCCCGGCAGTGAATACGAGGCGGCAGAGGATAAGTCATATCTTGATTTCAAGAAACTCGACGATGATCAGAAGCAGGATCTTGTCGATATCGCTGCACCCTTTGTGTTCAGGATAAGAGAGATCCTCAAGGATTCACCTGCCACCAGGATCGGCATCTTTGCCGGCGATGAGGTATGCGCGCTCATCGATAAGCTGGGAGACAAAGTGATCTCTGCACACACGGAGACATACGCATACGGAAGGGCTGCTGATGTGCTTGCTGCGAGCCACTGCCTTTTCGACGGCTTAAGGCACCTTGACCGCCAGGATGTCGGCATCATCCTCGCACAGGGTTTCGAAGGCGAGGGTCTTAGCAGGGCATATATGAACAGGCTCGGCAAGGCGGCTGTTAAAGGCGGCGATATCCCTGAAGGCGTCAATTATGAAGAGGACAGGAGAGGCAGCGAACTGTCTGACTTCAAGGGCACATACACTGCATCAGTCCTGTTCGTCTGCGACGATAACAAGAGACTGTCGATTGCTTGCGAGGGCATCTTCACCGAGCTTATCAGATGGAATGCTCCCTACCGCCTGAGGCAGGATAAGGATATCGGCTGCGAGCTCTACTGCGAGTCAGCAGGGCTCAAGGCATATCAGGATGATAAGCCTGATGAGGAGATGGTAAGGTCGCTAGCTGAGGTCAGCAAGGTCAACATATCTTCATACAGGACCAGGAGGACGGATCCTTCCGTATTTGATGCGAACGACCTGATCTTCACGATGCGTGACGAACAGGCGTATGAGATACTGAGGTCTTTCCCTGAACTTGACGGCAAGGTGTTCTCTTTGTCATCTTACTGCGCAGGTAAGGGACTGGTCTTCAAGAGTGATGACGGAAGGATAGCTTCGATATCCATCCCTGATCCCAAGGGCGAGAACCATGCGACGTATCTGCACACCGCATCGGCTCTCAAGGCGTGGCTCGAACTGATCTTCCCGTATGTACTCAAGGATCTTGAGATCGAGAGGTGCTGATAACATATGAACTCGATGCAGGCTAATCTTTGTCTTATTTGTGTAACCCTCTGCTGGTCAACAGAGGTTATCATATTTGCAAACATTCCTGAATCGGTACCTCCCTTTGCAACTACCTGCATAACTTCCATGATCGGCGCGGTGCTCCTTATACTGTGTTTCTTTAAGAGGATCACTGCAGAGATCAGAAAGCATAAACAGAAGCTTCTCATCAAATGCATCTGGCTCGGCATCCTTAACATGAGCTACAATGTCCTCTACCTGTACGGGCTGAAGTTCTTTGACGTATCCACGGGTGCCTTCACATTGTCCATGACGGCAGTCATCCTTCCGGTTATCCTTCTCACGATGCGCCAGAAAGTCTCGTTCAAGACATGGGCATCGGCAGCGCTCGTCTTTGCCGGCATATTCCTGGCTGTAGGCCAGACGGCCAGCATCGGTCAGATATGGGGAGTTGTCATGGTAGGGATCGGCTGTATCATCAGAGCCTTCTATATCGTGCTGCTCAACAGATACGCACGCGAAAACGACCCTGTCGTTATTTCCGCGTTCATATCGCTTATCGTGGGGATCTTATCGTTTATTCCGTGGTTTGTTACCGAACCCTCTACATTTGCCGGCATACCGTGGAAGACTGACGTCATAGCGAGCATGGCGATCTATTCGTATTTTGTCGTTGCTTTCGCGCAGACCCTGAACATATTTGCGCAGAGGAGATCCACGCCTGCAAACGCGACGATCATCTATTCACTGGAGATCGCTTTCTCCGTGGTATGGGGGATCCTGCTTCCTGCCAATATCGTGGATCAGGTCGAAATGACTCCGTGGATATTGTTCGGCGTCCTGCTCGTAATAGCAGGAAACATCATTGAGATAATACCTGACGGAAGGGGGAAGATCCGTGAAGCAGAGAATTAAGACATACGTCCTGCTGGTCATCTTCTACTTCCTGGTGGCCGTTCCCTTTAAGGTGATGGAAGTCATACCGGGGTTCGCCGACATAAGGCCGGTTACGTTGTTAGGTCCTGTGTACGGTCTGTTCTTCGGACTTCCCGGATGCATCATCTTCGCATTCATGAACCTTGTCATGGATATAATATCGGGAGGACTTGCATGGTCATCTTTTGCAGGGCTTATCGCCAACTTCATGGGTCCTTACCTCATTACCGTTTACTGGAATCATGTATCCGCATCTGAACTGACACTGAGGACCGTCAGGAACACTCTCAAGTATTCCCTGACACTGATCCTCACTGCTGTCCTGGAAGCCGTAATAATAACTCCTTCTGTAGCTCTTGTGTATCCGGAGGTGGACTGGAGACTGTTCGCCATATCGGTCGTGTGCAACACAGCGGTATTCCCGATCCTCTTCGGTATACCGCTCATCATACTGATGAAGGAGGAACTCGGGTTCAGGTGGTGCAAGGGGCTTGTCTGACAGGTTGACAAATGATCGATATCTACTAATATAAAGACGATTAATACAGAAAGAGGTGTGTAACATGACGAACAAAAAAGGCGGGGCTAAGCTGGCGATAATCATCACGGCTTGTGCACTTGTAGTGGCAGCAGGAGTATTTGCTCTTGTTTATTTCATGAACAAGCCCAAGGCAGAAGAAGGAACGAAGGCTTACACGTTTGTCGTAGTAGATGACAAGGGTGCTTCCAAGGAGTACAAGGGAAAGACTGATACCCAGTTCCTCAAGGGGCTCATGGATGAGCTCAAGGCTAAGGGTGACTTCACATATGAAGGTACCGACGGTGAGTACGGACTCTATATCGATTCAGTAAACGGCCTCAAGGCAGACTACAATGTTGATAAGGCTTACTGGGCTATCTATGTTAACGGTGAGTACGGTCAGCTCGGTGCTGATACACAGCCTGTTAACGACGGGGATTCATTCAAGCTCGCTTACGAGAAATAACATGACATGCGCTTTACCGTAAAGGACATCGCGACGATCGGTCTGATGACGGCTCTTATCGAGGCTGTCAAGTGGGCCCTGCAGGGCATACCGAACGTCGAGATGGTGACACTGCTGTTCATGGTATTCGCAGTGACTTACGGTCTTAAGACATGTATAGCTGCCCTCATCTTTACGGGGGTTGAGACGCTTATCTGGGGTGTCCATATATGGGTGATCATGTACATCTATATATGGCCCCTTTTAGTTTTGATATCGTACTTCATGGGCAAGAAGAAACTGCCTGACTGGGCATTTGTTTTTCTGGGTGGTTTTTACGGTCTGTTTTTTGGTATGATATGTGCAGTGCCGTATGTCTTTTTCGGAGGGATCAAGGTGGCAGTGGCATGGTGGATAGCAGGGATCCCTTTTGATATCCTGCATGCAGTGAGCAACACCATATTGTGTCTCGTATTGTTCAGGCCGCTGCGCAAAGCCCTCACGAAGATGATCGGCACGCCGTACAAAGGAGGAGAGATCAGTGAAGATAATCGACATACTGAACCGTAATGAGATGTCACTCTCGTTCGAAGTTTTCCCGCCCAAGGTGGAGACTTCCTTTGATAATGTGCTCAGCGCAGCAGGCAAGATCGCGATGCTCAGGCCCTCGTTCATGAGCGTCACTTACGGAGCGGGCGGAGGAACGAGCGAATACACGCTGCGTCTCAGCAAAGAGATAGAGCAGAAGTACGGTGTTCCCATGCTCGCGCATCTCACATGCATATCTTCAGACAAGGCGACTGTCCACGACAGGATCGCTGATCTCAAGAGCAACGGTATCAGCAATATCATGGCTCTCCGCGGTGACATCCCTGCAGATATGGCGGATGTTGACAGGACAAAACTTGATTACCACTATGCAGTGGAGCTCATTCACGAGATAAAGGCGGCATTTCCTGACTGCTGCATCGGTGCAGCATGCTACCCGGAGATCCATCCCGAGAGCAGGAACCAGAGGGATGATCTCAGGCACCTCAAGGAGAAGGTGGATGCAGGTGTCGATTTCCTCACAACGCAGATGGTATTCGACAACAACCTGTTCTTCAACTTCCTGTACAAGATCAGGGACATGGGCATCACGGTTCCCGTACTGCCCGGCATCATGCCCATCACGAAGGCAAACCAGGTCGAAAGGGCGATCAAGCTGTCAGGTTCATACATGCCTGTCAGATTCCGCACTATAGTCGACAGGTTCGGAACGGATGACGCTGCCATGATGCAGGCCGGTATCGCATATGCGACCGATCAGATCATCGACCTGTATGCGAACGGTATTACCAATGTTCATGTTTATTCAATGAACAAGCCCGAGGTTGCCGAAGGCATATCAAATAACCTGTCTTCGATACTCGGCAGGGAATTTGCATGACAGGATATAATGTTGAAGTCCGCCAGTATGATCAGTCCGATCTTCCCCCGGTAAATGAGAGGGAAGTGTGGAGATACAGCGGATGTAAAGATATTCCTGATGAGCCGGAACTTACTGAGCTTATGAGGGACACGCTTGACAGATACGCATCTTCAGCCCGTCCGAGAGTATGTTTTACGGTAACTGACAAGGTTCCTTTTGAGACAGATTCCAAGGGCCTCGCCAAAGTGATACAGGGTGCTGACAAAGTGGTGACTTTTGCAGCCACTGTCGGTATCGAATACGACCGCCTGATCAGGAGGTACCAGAGGATCGAACCTACAAGGGCTCTGTTCCTGCAGGCACTGGGAGCTGAGAGAGTCGAGGCTTTGTGCGATCTGTTCTGCTCAGAGTTTGAAGGCAGAACGCCCAGGTATTCACCGGGATACGGTGATCTTCCTCTGGAGACGCAGAAGGATCTGTTTGAAGTGCTTCAGTGTGAGCATAAGATCGGCATATCATTAAACGAGAGTCTGTTAATGACCCCGACAAAGTCGGTTACAGCGCTGTTCGGCATCAATAAAGGGCAGCCGGGAACAGACGGTCATGACTGCAGTCTGTGCGGGCTTTTGAGTTGTGAGTATAGGAGGGAAGAGTGATGAAATACTGCTTGAAGATTTCGTTATATAGAGGAGTATAGCTATGAGTCGCATAAAAAGAGTCATTGTTATAGTTCTTACTGCGTTTTTGTGCATTGGTGTATTTTCAGTGTTGCTTTCGTTTGATTATGCTAGTCGTCTTCTAAGCGTAGCTTTTTGTCTGATATGTATATTTTTTATCATATGTCTGACTCAAAAGAGAATTAGACTAATTATTTGTCTAATATATCTTCTAGCAGTTTCCTCACTGACTATTGTTTTTTCAGTAACACTGTACCGATCTTATTATGCTAATAATCGTGAAATAATTGATATGTGTAACAGTGCATATCCTGGTGTTTTTTCGGTGAAAGAGAACGAAGAAGATCATCTCAAGTTTTATGTAGAAAAGTATTATATCAATGAGGGGTTGAGAATTAAGGATGTTTCGTTTTCTCCCAAGGATTGTCTGACAATTGCTAATAGTGTAATCAATGTGAATAATGGTTTTTCTCTGTCCTTTGAATATCCGAACGGAGCGTTGATTACTTTTTCAAATTATGATAACGAGAGGTTTTGTGATGTATGTTTTGATAATTCAAAAACAAGAGGATATATTGTTCCTAATCTCGGCTATTATGATAATTACACAGGGTTTGATACTTATTACATTTATGGAGCAATGAACGATCTACCTACGTTTGAAGAATCTAAGGCCAAGAGGAATATTCAGGGACATTACCTTAAAATGTTGGAGTATATATTAAATAATGCAGTATTGATTACAGACAAGCATACTTATAACGAAGAGTATTTTAGTTCATGTTATTTATCTGATGACCATTCATTTGGACACCTGTTGGAATCGTTGAGTAATACAAACAGTCAAATTGTTTTTGTTGAAGATGATACAAGAGAGTATGGAGATAGGTATTCGAGGTCGTTTCTTTCTCCAGATTGGTTTTCTCTCACTGATATAGCAGTTAATATGAATGTATACATGGAAAAAAAGGTTGATAATCAGACATCAAATTTATTGTCTCATTATTTATTTGTTGGTAGTGATAAACCTAATGATACAATTGTTTACCTGAATGAACATCGTCTTTATATGATATTATTATATTTGGGTGTCTTCGAAGCTATCTTGATATTCAGTGGACTAATCATTCTCGTTGAAGATAAGAAGCATCCCAATAATCTTGCTAAAATTAGACCTCAATGATGAGTTTATTGGATACAACGTTAAAGTTGGATTGTGTTTTGATTGGTGATTAATATGAAACGTGTCTATCTAACATTTAATAGCTTTGCTCTTATCTTGACTTTGTCTCTACAAGTATTCTGCTTAAGTGGTTGTTTTTCCCGTGATTATTACACTACGAGTTTTAAATTTGATAAAGACCTGAAGGAAATTAAAAATAATATAGAGAGTGAGTTTAATGATTACTTAACACTCCCTTCTCCTAGTATTGAAGAGTTGGGTGTTAATGATAAAACGCTTTTCTCGCTCGTTTGGAATGTGGAATTCAAAAAGGAATATACACAAATCAACGACCTGTCTAATCCGAAGATTTCGCAAGTGTATTTGATTGAACGTTGCCGAGAAATCTATAATTGTTACATAGATAATCATCCTGAAAGTGAACTTAGGAAATGTAGTGTAAACATCGTGTTTAACGAATTTGATCATTCAAGTTTGAATGGTGACCATTATTTGGAAATGGCATCTTTGTCTAATTATTGTTATCCTAACAATACCCTTAGTGATCATCTGATTATGGTAGATATGAAATATGATGATTTTGAATGCTTGTTTGATCACGATGACATTGAGATAGTTGCCATGCAGAATCGCAGTATTGAAGATGTTTTAGAGATATCTGATAAGATGCCTTGCGTAAAATATATATATGTAGCTGACCAGCAAACTGCTGACGAAGCCTCAAAACTGAGGCCTAATGTTAAGTTTGTTAGCATAGAATAGGAAACGTGTTTGTCCTTTGATTTTTAATAAAAACATAATAATAAAAGACATCAATTGCCCAACGAGTTACTGATAACTATTATCTTTGTTGGTAATGTATAGAGTTGTTGAGTAAATATGAGCATGATTAGAAATGTGAATAGTTCTAATTGAAACTCTATTGTTGGGATATGTTATACTGTTTCTGTTGGCTTTTTTGCTTATGGAATTGATCGGAGATTAATATGGATTTGCTGGAATACTTACAAAATAATCTGTTATTCCTCGACGGAGGAATGGGAACTCTTTTGCAGGATAAGGGGCTTATGCCCGGAGAACTGCCGGAGAGATGGAACATGACTCATGCGGATATCGTAAGGGATATCCACAAGGCTTATTACGATGCGGGATCCAATGTCGTGTCGACTAATACTTTCGGAGCGAATTCTCTTAAGTTTGGCGATGAGGAACTCAAGGCGATAATCTTTGCTGCGGCTGAGAATGTTAAGGCGGCCAGAGATTTAAGCACGAACCCAAAAGAGAAGTTCGTGGCGCTCGACATCGGACCCATCGGCAAGCTGTTGAAGCCTTACGGTGATTTTGATTTCGAAGAGGCTGTCTCTGTATATGCAAAGACCGTGAGGTTCGGCGTGGAAGCCGGCGTAGACCTGATCTTCATCGAGACGATGAACGATTCATACGATACAAAGGCCGCTGTCCTCGCAGCGAAAGAGAACTCCGATCTTCCCATATTCGTCTCAAATGCTTACAGTGAGGACGGCAAGCTCATGACGGGTGCAACGCCTGCTGCAATGACGGCGATGCTCGAAGACCTTGGCGTTGATGCGATCGGTGCAAACTGTTCGCTGGGGCCTGCACAGCTCAAGGGTGTAGTAGATGAATATCTGGCATGTTCGTCCTTGCCTGTACTCCTAAAGCCCAATGCAGGTCTTCCCAGGACTGAGAACGGCAAGACGGTCTATGATGTCTATCCCGATGAGTTCTCTGATCTCATGGCTGATTACATCAGACAGGGGGTTAGGATCGCAGGCGGATGCTGCGGAACGACGCCCGATTATATCAGGGCAACATGTGAGAAAGCATCGGGTATCACGCCGGTTCCGGTCACTGACAAGAACAGGACAGTGATAAGCTCATATACCCATGTTGTTGAGTTCGGCAAGTCTCCGGTCCTGATCGGTGAACGCATCAATCCGACAGGCAAGAAAAAGTTCAAGGAAGCACTCCGCGAACATGATATAGAACACATATTAAGTGTCGGACTCACACAGCAGGAGAGAGGTGCTCACGTCCTTGATGTAAACGTCGGTATCCCTGAGATAGACGAACCTGCACTCCTGACGGAAGTAACGTATGAACTCCAGGCGATAATCGACCTGCCGCTGCAGATCGATACAACTGACGTAGTCGCCATGGAGAGGGCATTAAGATGCTACAACGGCAAGCCCATGATCAACTCCGTCAACGGCAAGGAAGAGGTAATGGATGCAATATTCCCGCTCGTTAAGAAATACGGCGGCCTCGTCGTCTGCCTCACTCTTGATGAAGGCGGGATCCCTGATACTGCACAGGGCAGGATCGATATTGCAAAGAAGATAATCGCACGAGCGGAAGAGTACGGCATCGCGAAAAAAGATCTGATCTTCGATACGCTCGCGATGACAGTGAGTGCTGACGACAAGGCAGCACTCGCAACACTCGGCGCACTTCATTACATCCGTCATGAATTAGGATGCAATACATCGCTTGGCGTATCCAATGTATCTTTCGGTCTGCCGCAGAGAGAAGTTATCACATCGGCATTCTTCCTCATGGCATTGAACGAGGGGTTATCCGCAGCCATCATGAACCCGTCTTCGAACGAGATGATGAAGGTCTATTATTCATTCAAGACTTTGATGGGAATTGATGCGAACTGTACTGACTACATATCAAATATCGATAAGTATGCCGTATCAACACTGACTGCACCTTCTGCGGACAAGGCGGCAGCTCCTGCGGCTGATGACGGTCTTACGCCGCTCCAGAGATCCATCGTCAAGGGAATGAAGGAACAGTCGGCAAAGCTGACGGACGAGCTTCTTGTTAATACGGCTCCGCTTGATATCGTGGCAGAGCAGATCATTCCTGCACTCGATGTTGTTGGTAAGGGATTTGAGGATAAGACGATGTATCTGCCGCAGCTTCTGATGAGTGCGGAGGCGTCGCAGTTTGCTTTCGAGAGGATCAAAGCATTTATGGCGGCTTCCGGCGGTGCCGGCGTATCAAGAGGAAAGTTTGTCATAGCTACTGTCAAGGGCGACATTCACGACATCGGCAAGAATATCGTGAAGCTCATACTGGAGAACTACGGGTTTGACGTGATCGACCTGGGCAAGGACGTGCCGCCTGAGACTGTGGTAGAGGCGGTAGTGGCAAATCACGCACCGCTGGCAGGGCTTTCCGCTCTCATGACGACGACAGTTCCTGCCATGGAGGAGACGATCAAGCAGCTGCGGGAGAAGGCGCCGTGGTGCAAGGTATGCGTCGGAGGCGCGGTGCTCACACAGGAGTATGCGGACATGATCGGTGCTGACTTCTACGGCAAGGACGCAATGGCAACAGTAAGATACGCGATGAGCGTAGTCGAAGGGTGACAGGAACTATGGTTCGAGCAGTATGATGATTACATGTACAAAAACATGTAATCGGCCCGGCGCAGACCCCGGCCAAAAAAAAAAATGCCACCGTCCGGTGGCATTTGTAAATACTGTAACTGAGTCAGACAGATCACTTCTGGAAAGTCTGCAGGAACCCGGTAAGCACACCCGTCATGAGCAGGATGCCGATGATGATGATGCAGATGATGAGGTAGCAGAACTTGGATCTGGCGAAATTCCGTAAGTTGATGTTCGATGTACCGCCCAATGCGAATACGAGGAGAACGATAAAACCGACGACAGGGATCGCGAACAGGATCTCGTAACCGAAGTATCCCCACATGCTGATCGGCTTGTGACTGTCAGGAATATTGCTGTAATTACTCATGTCATTAAACCTCCATATCTTCCCTAAAGTGAGATTATATCACAAAATCGCTTATGCTTTCGTCTTTGTGGGCTTGACCAAGACGAGGCACAGGACGAGTGCCACTGCGTACAGGACAGTAGTGAAGATGAGGACGTTCTGGTAGCCGACGGGGTTCATGTCAACGCCGTCCTTGGTGATCCATTCACCGGTGTTCTTAACGATGAACGTTGCCACCTGATTGCCCGTAAGCCCCGCGAAAGCCCATGCCGACAGCGTGATGCCGTGGATTGCGGAGATGGAACCCATTCCATAGTGGTCTGCAAGGAGAGTGGGAACGTTGGAGAAACCGCCGCCGTAACCCGCATTGACGATGAAGTTCAGCGCGAGCACGAAGAAGATCAGTATGAAGTTGCCCTCTCCGTTCTTGATGCCGTTCGTCAGCACGACGACCAGAGAGAATCCGATGGAGAGGATGAAGATCATCTTGTAGATGGTGTTGCGGTCCTTCATGCTGTCTGCCCATGCAGAGAATCCCAGACGGCCGCCTGCGTTGAAGATGGCAGATACGGTGGAGATGATACCCGCATAGGCGGCAAGACCGACGCAGCCGACGATCATCTTCTCCTGTGAGATGATGGCAAGGCCACATGTGATGTTGATGTAGAACATGATCCAGATGCCCACATAGTTGGAGATGGGCTTTGTCTTGAGGATCTGCATGATGGACGGCTTCTCGCCCTTCTTCTGGGGTTCTACCCAGTCAGAGGGTTTCTTAAGGAGAAGGAATCCTATGAACATCAATACGAAATAAACACCCGCGAGGATATAGAACATCATGTAGACGCCGCCGTTTCCGAGGTGCTTGAGCATCCACTGCATGATGGGGGATGCGATCGCCTTGGCAAGTCCGAATCCTGCAACGGCCAGACCCGTCGCCAGGCCCTTGTGGTCCTTGAACCAGAGCATGAGCGTCTTGACGGGGGATAAGTAGCCGGTCCCGAGACCGATACCCATGATGAATCCGTAGCTTACATAGATACCGATGAGCGATACGAGACTGTGCTGGTGGACGCCGCCGTACCAGATGAAGAAGCCCGTACCGGCCATGCCGAGCGTAAAGCAGATCGTCGAGATCAGTGAAGATTTGTGAATGTCCTTCTCGACTATATTGCCGAGAAAGGCTGCTGACATTCCAAGGAAGAAGATGGCGAAAGAGAACGCCCACTCGATCGATTCCTTGGGCCAGCCGATGTATGCCTCGATCTCCTTGCTGAAGATCGACCAGCAGTAGACAGTGCCGATGCTGCAATGCAGAAGAAGCGCGGGGATAGCCGCGCGAACCCACTTATTCTCCATAACATGAACCCTCCAAACATGTTGATTATATTATTAGTTTAACAATGTTACAAGGTCGCGGGGCGCCGAATGAACAATAGTGGGGGATTTGTGTAAAGTAATGATATTTCGGGGTGATCGGGAGCATAAATATATATATTAATAAGAGGCGTCTTGGTGTATAATATCTCGGTATTTCAAACACAAGAGGTGATATCATGCACAAGAGATTGTACATTCCGGGACCTGTTGAGGTCAGGAGCGATGTTCTGGAGAAGATGGCCACACCCATGATCGGCCACAGGACTAAGGATGCTTCGGCACTGCAGCAGTCCATTTCCGAGAAGATGCAGAAGGTAATGGGAACTAAGAACAGGATCATCCTGTCCACTTCATCAGGAAGCGGACTCATGGAGGGCGCTGTTCGATGTTTTACTGCCAAGAAGGCAGCTGTATTCTCCATCGGCGCTTTCGGCAACAGATGGTACAAGATGTGCACGGCTAACGGTATCGCCGCTGACCTGTTCGAGTCAGAGCTCGGTCAGATCACAACACCTGAGATGATCGACAATGCGCTTAAGACAGGTGAGTACGATCTTATCACGATCACACAGAACGAGACTTCCACGGGTATCCACAATCCCATGGCAAGGCTCGCGGAAGTATACAAGAAGTATCCTGATGTCATCGTCTGTGTTGATACGGTATCCTCAATGGGCGGTGACTATATCCCCGTTGATGAGCTCGGCATCGACGTATGCATCACTTCAACACAGAAATGTCTCGGCCTTCCTCCGGGAATGGCTATCGCATCCGTAACGGACAGGGCTATCGAGAAGGCTAAGACGATCCCTAACAGAGGATTGTACTTCGACTATGTCGAGCTCGTTAAGTTCATCGATGAGAAGCCTTACCAGTATCCTTCAACTCCTTCAGAGTCACACATGTTCGCTCTGGATTACCAGCTTGACAGGATCCTTGAAGAAGGCGTCGAGAACAGATGCAAGAGACACGCTTACCTTGCAGATATCGTCAGGGACTGGGCAAGGGAGAGCTGCGAGCTCTATTCAGATCCGGACAACCTGTCCAACACGGTAACATGCATCACGAATACGACGGGCATCCCTTTTGCAGAGCTCAACAAGGCCATGCAGGCTAAGGGATACCTCATCAGCAACGGCTACGGCGCACTGAAGGACAAGACGTTCAGGATCGCGCATATGGCCGATACGACAGAAGAAGAGATCAGGGAACTGCTCAAGGTCTTAGGCGAGACCATCGCAGAACTGAAGGCGTAATAACAGGAGGAATTATAAGATGAAGATCCTTATCACTGAAAGCATCGCGGAAGAATTTGTAACAAGTCTGAGAGATCAGGGTTTTGAGGTTGAGGAATACCTCGGCCATACACAGGAAGAGATCGAAGGACATATCAAGGGTTGTGATGCTCTCATCGTCAGATCAGCTACGAAGGTCAATGAAGCGCTGCTCAGCAATGCGGACTGCCTCAAGGTAGTAGGGCGTGCCGGTACAGGTATCGATAACATCGATGTTCCTGCCTGCACAGAGCATGGCGTCATCGCGCTCAACACTCCCACGGCTAACAACATGGCAGCAGGCGAGCTTGCCGTAGCACATGCTTTCGCAGTGTTCCGCAACCTCTGTGATGCCAACAACGGCGTACACTCCGGCGACTTCAGGAGAGGCAACTGGATCGGTGTCGAGCTCGAAGGCAAGACAGCCGGCGTCATCGGTCTCGGAAGGATCGGTTCCATCGTATCAAGGAAGCTGAAGGGCATCGGCATGAACGTAGTTGCATATGACCCCTATGTACCTTCTGAGAAGTTCGAGAAGCTCGGTGTAACAAGATGTGAGACATTGGATGATCTCCTTAAGGTCGTAGATCTCATTACCATGCACACACCTAAGACGAAAGAGACATACAACATGATCGCCAAGGAGCAGATCTATAAGTGCAAGAGAGGCGTACGCATCGTTAATGCTGCAAGAGGCGGCCTTGTTAACGAGCAGGATCTCGCTGATGCGCTTGCAGAAGGACAGGTTGCAGGAGCTGCGATCGACGTATTCGACGTAGAGCCTTCCTACAACAAGAAGCCCGGTGAGCAGGAATTCGATAACGTGCTCATCCACGCTCCTCACTGCTACATCACTCCTCACCTCGGAGCATCAACCGTAGAGGCTACATATAACGTAGGTTCACAGGTTGCAGACCTCGTTGCAAGAGCACTTAACGGTGAGATGGTCGCAGCACTCAACATGCCTGCCATCGAGGGTGACATCAATGCGATCAGGCCTTACTGCAACCTCGCAGAGAAGATGGGCAAGATGTACTACCAGACAGAGAAGTCTCCTGTCAAGAAGATCGAAGTGAACTATGCAGGCGGCATCGCTTCACAGAGCATGGAGATCGTTACGATGAGCCTTCTCGTCGGCCTCCTCAAGGGCATGGGCGTTGACGGTGTATCCTATGTCAACATCAAGGAGTGCGTTGAGGAGTACGGCATCACGATCAGCGAGACATACGATCAGAAGGTTAAGAAGTACAACAACCTCGTGACGGTTACTTTCCACAATGATGACGGTAAGGATCTCGTTCTCGCAGGAACGGTATTCGAGCCCGATACGGAAGTCCTCGTATCCTTCTACGGATATGAGATGAACTGCACGCTGACAGATACTGTCCTTGCCATCAAGAATGATGATGTTCCCGGTGTTATCGGCAAGATCGCTACCACACTCGGACGTCACAACATCAATATCTCGTCCCTCCACTGGGCACGCAAGGATAAGAAGGACAAGTCTTCTGCACAGGCTTTTGTCTCGGTAGAGCAGCCCGTTACGGAGAAGATCCTCAAGGAACTCGCATCATGTGAAGGCGTACGTCTCGTATCGATGATCGATTTCTCCTGATCCCGATATGAAGTGTCACTACCAGATCAGCAAAGGTTGGATGAGTGCCCCCTGCGGCATCAGTTTCTATAAAGGCAGATATCATATCTTTTATCAGTATAACCCTGACGCACCGCGTTGGGGTTATATGCATTGGGGTCACTGTGTGACAACGGATTTCATCACATATGAGGAGAAGCCGATAGCTCTGACTCCCGAGTCCGGGAAGTCGCACATGGGCGGATCGTCTATAGTTGCGGGCGTGAGATTATATCTGTTCTATACATGTGATAATGTCATGAGGTCCGCCGTGTCTGATGATGGCTTCAGCTTTGAAGATACGGGGTTTACCGGACTTGAAGGGGACTATAGTTACTTCATGGATCCCCATGTGTTCAGATATGAGAACAGGTATCTCATGGCTGTCGGAACAGGCCGCCATAATGTGGCAGGGATCGCGCTCTATGAGTCTTCTGATCTGTCTTCCTGGACGTTCGTGTCAGAACTCGTGGATGATCTGAGGTTCGGGTCACATATCGAGTCGCCCAATCTGTTTCCCATAGATGACAAATGGTGCCTGATGTTCACATCCTCAAGACAGCTGCCGTCAAGGAATATCTGTGCGGTCGGGGATTTCGACGGGAGGAACTTTAAGATGGAGGGGGATTACTTCTCTCCGGAATCAGGGCCTGATCTGTATAATGCATACGTGTATCCCCACGATGGCAGGAACATAATGCTCGGCTGGCTCTATGACAGGAAGACGGCTTCGGGCCCTTCGAAAGGGATGCTTACCTGCGCGAGGGAGATATCGCTCAACAAGGCAGGACAGCTCATTATCAACCCGGCATCTGAACTCTATGATAAGAGACTCGTCACTAATGAGAGCAACTACGTGTCGTATGACAACGGGAGGCTTAGGGTCGTATTTGAGAAGAAGACAATATTCGATAAGGCGTACAAGGCGCTGCCGGACATCGTTGCCGTCGAGGAAGGCGGATCATGCGAGGCATTTATTAACGGCGGGATTGATAATATCACGATCTGTTTCTGAAGACACAATTTGGACACATCTGAGCACTATAATGTGATCAGATAATATGCGGGGGTGTGTCTTTATGTCCTTATTGAAGAAATCGTTCTGTTTATTGATATCATTCTCAATCCTTCTTCAGGTCTGCGGATGCAGCCATAAAGAGGAGAGCAAACCGGTTGTTATAGATACTAACTGCGACATGACGTCTGAGGATTATGTCTGCGGAAACGGGGATGTTGAGGATCTGTATTTTAAGTCGGTGAGGTGTACGGTGCCGCAGCAGGTATGCCTTAACACCCATACTGTCTTTAAGTGGGGAGACGGTGCAATGATAATTGTTCCTGCCTCGGAGAATGAAGGAAAAGACAATCAGACAAAAGCATACATTGTTGATTTTGACGGCAGTTTAAGATCATCGATAACTTTTGATGGTGACTGTAATTATTCTGCAATAACGGAAGGTATATTTGCTAACTGGAATGATCAATATGTGATAAGTGCCGCAGAAGGAGACAGCTTCATTATCTATGATCTGTCAGGAAAAGTGGTAGCTCATAGCGGAAGCGAAGACCCGGAATTTGGAGAGACAAGATCAGTTATCGGATATGGTGATACGTTCGTTATAGCAGCAGAAATGGGAATTATACAATATGACAGCAACTATAAGGAGATAGGCAGGATCAAATATAACACCTATATTGCCGATCCGAATCTTGCGGTTCAGAAGGAAAAGATCTATTTAAACGACAAAGGGAATATATTCAATGTTGATTTTAATAGTATGAGCATGGAACGTAAAAGTTCCCTCGGATCAGTTGAGGATCTTGAGACATGGAAAGGCTCTTATACAAAAGTAGTAGGAAACAATTATTACTCGATGATTGAGAGTATGCATGATCCCTCTTATTTCTGGGAAGCAGATCTTGATGCATCGACGATCCACAAGACACTTAAGACTTCAAATATGTTGTTAATTCCTCCAAGATATGATTATGCCTACATGAGTAGCTATGTTGCCCCGATCGATAAGCTTCACTATATCCTGCTGTACGAATATGATAATCATGATATGGATATTATCCTGATTTCCCCGGATACAGAGAACGATTATGCATCAAGGGAGAAGATCACTCTCAGAGGAAAATACCTTTTCAATGATGATATGATCAAAGCGGCTCAGTATCAGTTCAACACATCTCAGGATAAGTATTATCTTGAGTTACAGAATATGATGCCGCCCGGTGACGATCAGGAGCAATATAGGCTGAATGTTATTAAAGATATTCAGAACGGAGATGCACCGGATATTTTTTACGGAAATGATTTCGACTATGTGTATTGGGGGAATAGCGGCATAGTGCTCGACATGAAACCGTATCTGAAGGCAAACGGAGGATTCGATGAAGGATCGATACTGCCCAACCTTCTTGGACTGATGACGGGAGAAAACGGTGAAGTATATCAGGTATTTCCGAGCGTCTGTTTATACGGTTACTGGGGAAGGAAGAAGGACTATGGCGGTATCGATCTGACACTTGAGAATATGAAAAATGGAGAAATAACTACCGGTTATTCGAAACCTGCCGCGTCTGAACTCCTGTATGGTATCTTCGGGTATGATCTGGCAAGGATGTACAGGAATGGTGAACTGACTGAAGAAGCGGTCAGGGAAGCTGTTATTATTGCACTTGATAAAGGAACAGGGACGGAAGACTATGAGGCACATGATCAGTCTGATTTAGAATCGGCTACTGACTCTGCTGACATGGTCGAGGAATCTATATACTATGCTAAAAGATATTATGCTCTTGCAAAACTGCTTAAGGATGACCCTGTATATGTCGGGTATCCTTCTTTCGGGAGGACCTTAAAAACTGTCACTCCTTTTACAACTGTAGCAGTTTATTCGGGGTGCAAGCATCCGGAAGCAGCATGTGAGTTTGTATCATATCTGCTCAGTGAGGAGTGCCAGAGGAGCATTGCTGCTTCAAGCGGTGGGATTACCGTGAACAGGAAGATACTTGATGAAGAACTCAAATACCTTCAGGATCCGGACAGCATCCCAGATGATAAAAAAGAAATGTATCAGGATGCTTTGCTGATTGAAAGTGATGATGATATTCATGTATATGTTGTGCCTATGAAGAGAGAAACTGCTGAGTGTTTCAAACAGCAAATAGAATCATGCAACAACCTTTGTATCTATGACTGGGGGATAAAGAATATCATTTCCGAAGAGATTTCTGCATACTACAGTCAGGGCAAGTCAGCAGATGAAGTGGCCGGGTCTCTTTATTCGAGACTTAAGGTTTATGCATCTGAGAATTACGGTTGAATGATAGTTTGCGGTGTATGAGGATTATCTGAAGACACAATTTGGATACATCTGAGCACTATAATGTGATCAGATAATATGCGGGGGTGTGTCTTTATGTCCTTATTGAAGAAATCGTTCTGTTTATTGATATCATTTTCAATTCTTCTTCAGGTCTGCGGATGCAGTCATAAAGATGAGGGTAAACCGGTTGATATTGATACTAACTGCGACATGACGTCTGAGGATTATGTCTGCGGAAACGGGGATGTTGAGGATCTGTATTTTAAGTCGGTGAGGTGTACGGTGCCGCAGCAGGTCGATATAAATGGCTGCGTCGTCCTTAAGACAGGTGAAAACGTCCTGGTAATAGCGCGGGATGCCGCCGAAAGAGACAACAAAGAGATACAAACAAGAGGACACATAATTAATTTTGATGGTGAACTGATATCCACATTTACATTTGACGATAACTCTACATACATACCGGTGATGGAAGGAACATTTGCTGACTGGAATGGTGAGTACATCATAACAGCAAAAGAAGGAGACGCATATCTGATCTTTGATCACGAAGGGAAGATGACTGCGCATAAGGGAGACGATGATCCCGAATTTGGTCAGACACGAACAGTCACGGGATACGGCGATTCTTTTGTTATTGCCAGTGATAAGGGTGCTGTGAGATATGACAGTAATTATCAGGAGATAGGCAGGATAAAGTTCAACACATACATATCTGAGCCCTTGCTCGGAGTGCAGCGTGGGAAAGTGTATCTAAGTGATAACGGGAAGATCTATCTCCTCGATTTTGATAATATGAAAATGGAATACAAGGGGAATCCCAATTCCTCCGAAGATCTTGGAAAACAGGTTTTCAACGGTTTTGACAGGACAGGAAGAGATACATGTTTTCCCATAGAGACATATCTTAACAGTTCCTATTTCTGGGAAGCAGATCTTGAAGACATGTCTGTTCACAAGACTGCAAAAGCATCAAATATCGTGCTTATGCCGCCGGAATATAGCGGATATGAATCTTTGGGAAGGATATATGAAGTCGATAAGCTCCACTATATCAAGCCGTATGAATATCATAACCATGATATGGACATCATCCTGATCTCCCCGGATACGGAAACAGATTATGCTTCAAGAGAGAAGATAGTTTGCGGAGGAGTTAATATTTTCGGTGATGATCTGATCAGACAGGCACAATATATGTTCAATACGTCACGGTCAGATTATTATCTGGAACTGCTGTCCATGGGTGACGAATATGATCTGAGTTTTGATGATCAGGCTGACAGGTTCAGGATGGATGTTATGAGCGACATTCAAAAAGGGTGTGCTCCCGATATCTTTTATGGAAATGAATTCGATTATATCTATTGGGGCAGAAATGGTATCGTGCTCGACATGAAACCCTATCTGTTAAACGGAGGATTTGATCAGTCCTCTGTATTGCCCAATATATATGATCTTATGACAGATGATTCGGGTGAGATATACCAGGTATTCTCATGCTTTTGGATGACCGGATATTGGGGAAGATACCAGGACTACAAAGATACCGAGATTACGATAGAAGGATTGAAAGACGGAAAGCTCACAAATGGCTATTCAAAACCCAGTGCATCAGAGCTTCTGTTCAATATATTCGGTTATGATCTGGACAGGATGTACAGGAATGGCGATCTCACGGAAGAAAGAGTCAGAGAAGCTGTATCTTTTGCACTGGATAAAGGTACGGGTACTGAGGATTATCGGGCTTATGATAGTGATGATCTGCAGAACGGTGTTGATGCATCATCAACGGTTGACGAATCCGTCTATAATGCATTAAGTTACTATAGCCTCAAAAAGTTGATGAAGGATGATCCGGTATTTGTTGGTTATCCGACTTTTGGGAAAAGTATAAAGACCATCATACCTGTATCAATGACTGCGGTTTATTCCGGTACAAAACATCCGGAAGCCTGCGTGGAGTTCGTTTCTTTTCTGGTAGATGAAGACTTTCAGAGAGAATTATCGATGAATGGAGAATTTATACCCGTTAATCAAAAGGTTTTCGACGGAATGATGGATTATATTGAAGATCCTGAGAAGATCCCGGAAGATCTTAAAGACAGGTATTATTATGTGTTATGCAGTGATTGGTATGAGGATGAAGAAGGCGAACACAGTACGATCGTGCCTCTTGGCCGTGAATCCCGCGAGTGTTTTGACAAACAGGTGAGGTCGTGTAATGCGCTTATGATACATGACTGGGGAATAAGAGATCTTATCTCCGAAGAGATCGGGGAATACTATAGTCATGGAAAATCTATTGATGAAGTGGCAGGATCACTTTATTCGAGACTTAAGGTTTATGCATCAGAGAATTACGGGTGAATGTAGTTCACTTTCTATAACAAATATGTTATTATATCTATAACAAATATGTTATAGGCGGTGTTTGCTATGGCTGTCAATATTAATACTGAATATCTTATCGATGAATTCGTGGAATTGCGGAAGAGGAAGAAGATGAGTCAGGCTATGGTTGCAAAGAAGGCTGATCTTCATCAGGCTGCAGTTGGGAGGATCGAGAGTAAGAGTATAACTCCTCAGATAGATACAATGATCAAGCTTCTTAATACGATGGGGTATACGTTGGCGATTATGCCTGCTGACGGGAATTATACGAGGCCTGTATTCATAGACATTATGAATGAGATCGACCATTTGAATGAGGCGAATATACAGAAGATCAAGGATTACATCAGGCAACTGGAGGAAGAAGATATGACAGAAAGACAAAATGCAATTGATAGGATAATGGAACTAAGGAAGGATATCTGGATCGATCCGGGTGAGGGCGGCACATATAAGGAGATACTTCTTGAAGAACTGGATAGGAAGTACAGACATGAGAGTCCTGATGATGCACAGCTTCACTCGTGAAGTGTATATTCCTTATCTTCATCGATAATGGCGAGCATGCATTCGGCGATCTCGGGAAAGAAAACCTGTCCATGAAGCATTTATTGCTCATGAACACAAAGAACAATGCTTCCAGCAGTTATATAAGCGGTATAATTACTTGATTGATCACATCTGTCATATATTGTATTATCCTTCCCCGTGAACCGGATCTACCTTGAATATATTGAGATTCTCCGAAGAATAAACGATCTCGCCGACCTTCTCCAGTGTGTATGTATTGTCATAATCGTAATGATTATACTCCAAGTTGCCGCAGATGATGTATTCGATATTGTATTTGTTGATCACATACTGGACGGCTTCGGGATCATCCGTCAGATATACGATATCGACGTCGTTGTAGCGCGGGTCAAGATAGATATCCCAGACATCATAATCCGGGTCGGAGATGAGAAGATCAGTGTCTTCATCGACAATGCCGTGGAATCTCCAAAGCCACTCATGAGTCTGCCAGCCGACAACGGTGGGAAGGCCTGTGTATGCAGAGACGATATTGTAATCGGTATAGCTGTCGCCATAAACTTCGAGCGTGACAGGATTGCCTTCGACATTGTTGTTGAGCCAGTTGATCGCATCAAGGTAGGATTTGAGATTGCCGTCGATGTCTATGTAGGAGTTCTCACTGTTGTACCGTGACAGGTACGCGATGCCGTTAAGGCCTTTGTAGTTGCTCCTGATCGAAGTGTCGCCGCAGCGCTGTTCAAGTCCGAGGAGCGTGTAATGGCCCGGAATGATGATCATGCAGAGAGTGAAGACTATGCCGGAGATGAGCGTTACGACAGATCTGCTGTTCCGGGAAGTGGTGATCCAGATCATCCTTATGCATGCATATGATACGGCGATCCCGAGCATTATGAACGCAGCGAAAGTAAACTTGAACATCGTATTGGCCCTTAAGTACCCTGATGTATAGATGTCTCTGACGTAGAATATCTCGGGCGCGATAATGAGCATTAGTGCAACAACTGATAATCCGCAGACAAATACGTCTGCAAGGTTGCGCTGTCCGAAAAACTTCTGGATGGGATTTGTAAACCCGTCAGCAGGCAGATCAAAGATGTCCTGCTTCTCCTTGGTCTTGGATGATTTCCCGAGGTTGTAGTTCTTATAGATGATGGTGAATATGATGAATGCGGCAAGTATCAGCAGATGAAGTCCCCAGAGGATAATGAGCTGGAAGACTGATGAAGTGTGCGTTACCTTGCCGAGCTTGTTCGAGATCATGTCGAACCCCGCATTGAAGGGAAGTGCGATAATGAATGCCACGGTGAACATAAAGCTCATGGCAAACGAAGTCCTGGTAAGTGCCGTAGGCTCAAAGCATACGAGCAGGTAAGAGAGGATCAGGAGTACCATCTGGAAGAAGATGTGAAGGAACGGCATATTGCCCGCGTAAAGATAGACGAGCAGGATGCCTGCAACATTGACCGCAAAGCATATGAATGAGGATATGTCACAGAAGACCCTTGAGCTTCTCGTATTGACAAGGAACATCACCATGGTCCCGAATATGAAGTATATCAGGAAGTCCCAGAAATTAGTCATCTGGGCGACGCCGAGGAGGATGGACATGGAAACGAGTTCGATCGTTACCATGCGCTTATACTCAGTCCTGAAGATCTGCTTCTTGACCGATGCGGAGATTCTCTTGGGAACGATATCCATTTCGTAGTGATCAGGATACTTGACCCTGGACAGGAACGCTATTCCGATACCCATGATGAGAAGTACGATCATCATGGAGATCACGTGCGCATGAAGGTCGGATACCAGGAATGAATAGAACGGAAATTCCTCTATGGTGTAGTCACCTTCATCGATGATATTCCCCAGCGCATCCCTGATCGTGGAATCCGGGTTGTAACCGATGAACCTCGTGCTGTCGGGGTAGAAGAAGTCATCAGTCCTGCCGACATCTATCCCGTGATCCCCGAGAAAGTTCAGGAATCTGTTGCCTATGCTCTCCGGGTCGTAGAAGAATGAATGCGAATTGCCGAATATAGTGACGGCAAATCCCGCAAAGAATCCGGTGATGTAACGGAAGATCGTGGAAGCTATTCCCTTGACATGGTTTGTCTTGACCGTCATGAATTCAAAAAGCTCCGTGCCGATGCAGAATGACATTGCAAAGGGGATCGCTATGGAAGATGCCATGGCGATGTTATAGCCGACCGCGGGATCGATGCCCGTGAGCTTGATGACGAGAGCCCAGATGAACTGGCCGAAATAATAATAGTTGATGCTGTATCCCGACAGCCACATGTCGCTGGCGGGAAGTTTGGGATTCCTGATCATTGACATGATGAAACCGTAATCCATGAACTTCTCCTGGCCGTTGATGTCCGGAGTAAATCCCCTGTAGTAGCAAAGTATCGTCAGGACGGTCATGAAGACCAGGAGCTCAAGGGTCACTTTCTCGATGTAGAAAGGCTTTTTGATCTCCCTGATGAAGTTATGCCTCAAAGGCTTTATGACGTAGCACAGGGAGCCTATTATGGCTATCGCCAGGAATACGAACAGTCTTGTGAACATGTAGCACTTGATGTGCGTCAATGTCCAGACAAAAAGGCTTATGGAAATAATACCGAGAGTCTGCGTCAGCATGAACCCGCAGCTGCCAAAACCGCGGAAGAGGTAAGTTCCGAGAGGGAGTACCGCAAGTGTGCAGAAGAAGAGATATCCGCACCAGATGAGGACCTGCTTCGTATCGTCTATCCCCATCAGCCACATTCCGAAGAACAGAGTTACAAGGAAAGGGATCGTGAGAAGAAAGACCTTGAGAGGAGCTTCGATTATATTCTTCTCTGACAGGCCTTTATCTGTTTTGTCCATAAAGACTATCCTCCGCGTGCTCACTGTCCTTTATGAGCGGCGTAATTATCTCGGATTTGTCATGCTGAACCGACGAACGGGCATTGATCTCGTCACAGATCCTGCTGGCAAGTTCTATGACCCTCTCCATCCTGTTGAGAGGTGTCTCATTCGTTCCGAACCTGGCAATGCCCGAAGCACATACGTAAAGGCCGGTGCACGGATTATGCAGATCCGTGCCGGGATATTTCTCGGACTGCGCATATCTCGTCTTCGTCAGTCTCCATCCCTTGACATCAGCCTTGCGGATACCGGGGTAGAGCTTCCTGAACGCATTGAAATAGCTGTCCATGATCTTCGAATCGCTCGCGATCCAGAGGGGATCCGTAACATCCGTATATCCAACGAGATATACGATGCTCCCCCCGTATTCTCTCTGCCCGAAAACATTGCTGTGATTGACTATCTTAGCGAAAGGCTGGTCGTCGAACTCCTGATAATAGACTTCCGTTCCGACTCTCTTCAGGCTCAGCATGATCGTAAACTGCGATCTGTATGTAACGTTCATGAGCGAATCCCTGTCGTCGATCGATATCGGCAGTGAGTGTGAGATGTTAACGAAAGTTCTGCATGATCCCGTGAAGATCACGTAGTCGCTTATCTCTTCATATCTTGAGGAATTACTCAGTACGCATTCTGTCTTATAGGCAATGCTGCCGTCATCTCTTCTGATCTGTGAGATATCAGAAGCCGTGGTGGACAGAAGGATCCTTCCTCCGTTATCTGTTATCTCCTGCATCAGGCCGTTTATGAGCCTTGCAAAACCGCCCTTGAAATATCCTACTTTCTTATGTGCAGCCTTGCCGTGCCACCTCGAATCGCTCCACTCGACGCTCGTATCGAGGCCCAGGCTCTTGACGAGGGATAAGAGATACTTGTCTGTCTTGCGGAGATGGTGGGGAAGGAGCTCTAATGATTCCTTGCCGATCCTTGTCGTGGCAAGGAGTCCGCCTGCATAAGTCATCTCTTCGAGCACGGTAACGTTATAGCCCTTCTTGGCTAGCTTCATCGCGCATGTAAGTCCGGAAAGACCGGCTCCGATTATGCAGACTGACTTAGACATTATAATAAACAGACCTTCCTAATAAAAAGAAATACGCAAACTATTCTATCACGGAAAAATACGAAACGATACGGTTTTTTCCGATTTTCGTATTTTTTCGGAGCTTTTTTGAGCCCCGTTTCTGCTATGCTTCAGCCAGCAGCGCTGCATAAAAACACATATTGGAGGTAACACAAATGAGCACAGTAAAAGATATGTCGGCAGAGTACATGAACGAGGCTTATGAACTCGCACTCTATCTGAGACTTAACAACCACGCGGCACTCGGTGAGAGGATAGTAACGGCCGCCCTGGAGATCTCGACCCTGAGCAATACGACATGGGCGTACTACGGGACCGAGGGCTTTCACGGCAACCTGATCAAGACTCACGAGGTGGCTGACAGACTGATGAGGCTGCTTGATATCGTGAAGTATCTCGAGCTTCCATACAAGGCTCTCGATAAGGTCTATGAGGATACGACAGCCATCTACAAGATGACGAGATCATCAGTAAATACGTTGATCAAGAAGAGCTCGCAAGGCAAAGTCCAGCAGCAGTCTCCTGCAGCTTCGCAGGCGGCCGTGATGGAGGCGGATGAGAGGCCGAGCAGGATGATGAGGCTGGGCAGCAATGCCGCCGAGGAGAAGGAGATCGCCAGGGAAGGGAACGATACGACGCCCAATAGTGAAGGCGGGCTTCCTTTCGAGATCGATCAGACTGCAAAGGAGCCGCCCGAGGACGGTGACAGCGGGCCTGAAGAGGACGATGCGGAGGAAGCGACAGCTTGAAATAATCTGTCGATTGTGTACTATTAAAGGGATAACCTTATGATAGGAGGCACAGGTTCCATGGCTAATTCATCCTTGTCAAAGCTCAAGATACTCTATCTGTATGATTTCTTCCTGCACGAGATGGATCCGGAAGATGAAGAGGGCGTAACGCTCAATGATCTTCTTGCGATGCTGAAGGAGAAGACGGGCGAGACTTTCGAGAGGAAATCGATATATTCCGATATCTCGAAGATCAACGAATACATAACTGATTCGCGCGGATACAGCGGTTCGGAATTCATATTCCGCGAAGGCAACAGGTACAGGAGAGATGAACTGGATGACGAGATCCTTCTGACGGAAGCAAGGCTCATATCCGATTCCCTGAGGACTACCGAGTTCGTTCCGGAACAGATCTACGACAAGTTCGAGTCGATGTTCCCTGCCTTCTTCAAGGCGGATCAGCACGATTCATCAAGGCTCTATTCCAGGTATAAGCAGGATAAGAAGTCTTCTGACAACCAGACCAAGTATCTGCTCGCTTTTCTCCGCGAGAACATCAATAACAAGACGGCGATCAGGATCAAGTACGGATACAAGATCACGACGAGCATCGTTGGAACTGATTTTGTGGTCACGCCGCTCGTTCTTGACTGGACGAACAACCATTATTACTTAGTTGCGATCGACAACATGTCCCTGTTCTCCAGGACCGGCTTTGAGAGAAAGGCAACAGACGACGAGCTCAAGCAGTCAGTCAAGAGATTCAGGCTCGACAGGATCGCCAGGAAGACAGAGAGTCTTTGCAAGGTCAAGGATGCGGCAAAAAGGATCAAGGAACACATGCCCGAGATCTATTCCGCGCTGTTCGAGACGGGAGAGAAGACTACTGCCCAGAGGAGGCATGCCATAGCTGATGAATTCCTGAAGTACCATGATTTCAGCAGTGATGAGAACAAGAGGAGATACATCTCCGAATACCTGTCGAGTTCCTTTGAAGGGTTCGGTTCATCGCATACCGTCAAGACGATAAGGATGACTCTCGAAGCCAGGGACAAGGAGGCTGACGGAGCCTGGAAGAACGTCCTTCAGGCGTTCTCCGTGTTCAAGGATGAATTTACAATAGCGGCCGGTTCCATCGGTGAGCTCGAGAAGGAAAAGAAACTGACTTTTGCCATCGAAGCTCCCGATGTACCGCCTCTTTATAAGTTCCTGTTCAGCATATACACTTTCGACACGGTCGATCTTACGATAGAGAACCTGGAAATCCGCGAAAGATTCAAAAATTATCTCACAAAGGCGCTCGAAGCATTGCATTGACAGCCTCAGTGTTTTATAATTTTTCAGTTATTTTAGTATTAATTTTTAAGGAGACTATATATGCAACCTTTAGGTCTGAACGAGATTAGAGAGAGATATCTGAAGTTTTTTGAGTCCAAGGGACACTTAAGAATGCCTTCATTCTCTCTTGTTCCCAAGAACGACAAGTCGATCCTGCTGATCAATGCGGGTATGACTCCGCTGAAGCCTTATTTTACCGGTGCAGAGACTCCTCCGTGCAGGAGAGTTACGACTTGCCAGAAGTGCATCAGAACACCCGATATCGAGAACGTAGGCCATACGGCCCGTCACGGAACATATTTTGAGATGCTCGGCAACTTCTCTTTCGGCGATTACTTCAAGAAAGAGGTCATCCCGTGGGCATGGGAGTTCCTGACCAAGGATCTCGAGATGGATCCCAACCTCCTCTATCCCTCGGTTTACGAAGAGGATGATGAGGCATTTGAGATCTGGAACAAGGTTATCGGCATCCCCGCTGAGAGGATCACGAGACTCGGCAAGGAAGATAACTTCTGGGAGCACGGCACAGGCCCGTGCGGTCCCTGCTCCGAGATCTATTACGACAGAGGCATCGAGCACGGCTGCGGCAAGCCCGACTGCCGTCCCGGATGTGAGTGCGACAGGTTCGTTGAGATCTGGAACCTTGTATTCTCACAGTTCGACAGACAGGAAGACGGCTCGTATCTGCCTCTGGCTCAGAAGAACATCGATACGGGCGGAGGACTTGAGAGATTTGCATGCGTAATGCAGGGCGTTGAGAACCTGTTCGAAGTAGATACCGTAAGGAAAATCCTTGATACCGTCTGCGAGAAGGCAGGCAAGACATATGGCGCTGACCAGAAGGATGACGTCGCGATCCGTGTCATCACAGACCACATGAGGTCTTCAACGATGATGATCTCTGACGGCGTCATCCCTTCCAACGCAGGTGCCGGATATGTTCTCAGAAGGCTTATGAGAAGAGCTGCAAGATTCGGAAGACTCCTCGGTATCGAGGGCAAGTTCCTTGCAGATATCGCAGATGTCGTCATCGACCAGAATAAGGATGCTTACCCTGAGCTTGTTTCCAAGTACACAATGATCATGACGATCATAAACAAGGAAGAAGACGATTTCCTCAGGACGGTTGAAGCTGGTACTTCCATCCTTAACGACATGATCGCAGATGCGAAGGCTTCCGGTTCTTCCGTACTTGCAGGCACGGATGCATTTAAGCTCCATGATACATACGGTTTCCCGTTAGATCTCACAAAGGAGATCGCTGCCGACAACGGCCTTACCGTTGACGAGGAAGGGTTCGCCGCTGCAATGAAGGAGCAGAAGGAGAGAGCGCGTAAGGCAACGAAGGAGAACGTATCCGATACTGCATGGGGCGGCAACAAGCTCCCTGACGAACTCCTCGAAGACAAGTCTTCAACAGAGTTCCTCGGATATGATTCACTTACATGTGATGCCAAGCTCGTATATCTCCTCAAGGCAGATGACGAGGGCGCGCTCCACATCGTTGATGAAGTGTTCGCAGGTGATAAGGCAGTCGCCATCTTCGATAAGACGACCATGTATGCCACGATGGGCGGCCAGGTAGGAGATTCCGGTAAGATCTATAGCAGCGATTTCGAGGCTGTTGTAGTGGATGTAACTAAGGACAACGCTTCCAAGTATCTCCATACCATCGAGATCAAGTCAGGCTCCATCAAGGCAGGCACATCCGCAAAGATCGAAGTCGATAAGACGACAAGGATGGCTACATGCCGCAACCATACATCAACCCATATCCTTCAGGCTGCATTGAGGAGTGTTCTCGGCGATCACGTACAGCAGAAGGGTTCTTATGTTGATCCTGAGAAGCTCAGGTTCGACTTCACTCATTTCGCTGCGTTGAGCGATGAGGAGATAAGTAAGGTCGAATCGATAGTCAATAACGCCATCCTTGAGGACATGCCCGTTGTAACGAGAGTAATGAAGCAGGACGAGGCGCGCAAGCTCGGCGCCATGGCTTTCTTCGATGACAAGTACGGCGAAGAGGTAAGAGTAGTAAGCATCGGCGATGATCTTGACAATGCTTTCTCCATCGAGTTCTGCGGCGGTACGCACCTCAAGCACACATCACAGGCAGGCCAGCTCAGGATCATCTCCGAGACAGGCATCGCATCCGGTATCAGAAGGATCGAGGCCGTAACGGGCAAGGCATGCTATGAGATGGCAGTCGAGGACCGCGAGACCATCAGCAAGGTCGCACAGACACTGAAGGTCAACAAGGATCAGATCGTCAAGAAGAGCGAGAATCTCCTGACGGACATCAAGTCGCTCGAGAAGGAGATCGAGAAGATACAGAAGGCGGCAGCAGGAAATGTTGCTGAGGAAGCCGTTAATGCGGCAGTTACCATCGGTTCAACAAAGGTCGTTATCGCCAAGGTGGACGCACCTGATGCACCTTCTTTGAGAGATCTGGCTGACCAGATCAGAGACAGGCTCGACAACGGATTCGTATTCCTCGCATCTGCTGCAGGAGACAAGGTTCTCTTTACGGCAATGGCAACAAAGTCTGCCGTTGATTCAGGCGTACACGCAGGCAACGTCATCCGCGAAGCTGCAAAGGCTGCAGGCGGCGGTGGCGGCGGAAGGCCCGACATGGCTCAGGCAGGCGGTAAGGATGTATCCAAGATCGATGATGCGCTCGCAGCTGCAAAGGCGGCTGTCACGGCTCAGATAGGAGGTTGATCACCATGTGCTTATTCTGTGACATAATCGAAGGCAAGATCCCCTCAACGAAAGTCTATGAGGATGACAAGGTTTTCTGCTTCAACGACATCAATCCTGCAGCACCCGTTCATGTGCTCGTAGTTCCCAAGAAGCACTTTGACGATATCAGGGATATCGCAACAGCTGATGACGGACAGGAATATCTGGGAGCCGTTGCAAAGGCGATCGATGTCATTGCAGAAGACAAGGGCCTCGGATCAGGATTCAGAGTCATCAACAACTGCGGTGAGGACGGCGGACAGACCGTCATGCATGTGCATTTCCATGTCCTCGGCGGAGTCAAACTGAACGAGAAAATACTCTGAAAATCTGATATAATAAACTATGGCTTACAACTTCTACGGATGGAGGGAGGCTTTGTGTCCTCCGGTCAATGACGAGTTTTCCTGCATTGCGGATCCGCATATGCTGTATGACATCTTGTCAGACATATGGTGTGAATATACATGTGCCCCGAGATTGAGAGACGGCTGGTCTTCCGCCAATAAGACCCTGGGACAGTGTTCGATCACTGCATTCCTTGTTCAGGATATCTTCGGAGGCAAGGTATACGGAGTATTAAGACCTGGCGGAAACTATCACTGCTACAATGTGATAGACGGCATTAAGTTCGATCTGACAAGCGAGCAGTTCGGTGACGAAGTCCTGAATTATGAAGATAACCCGGAGCAGTCAAGGGAAGTTCATTTCGCGAAGGAAGAGAAGAGGGCGCGTTATGAATATCTGAGATCCGAACTTAAGAAGTATGTGGAAAGGAACGGGCCGTTATGATCGATTTTGATTTCGGAGGGCTTTCCATATCATTCACGACAGCCGCGATGCTCGTATGCATATCGGATCTTGTATTTACGGGTATTCAGAACAGGATGTGGAAGAAGCAGAACGTTCTCTTCGTTATCATCCTTGTCGTAGTGGCACTGAACTCCGCCTGTAATTCCATCACCGCGCTGTTCCAACCGTATGTCAATCTGTCAGATCTTGCCAAGTATCTGTCGGAGACATCCAGATATTTCTATTTTGTAGTCCATACTGCGCTGGCGCCGCTCGTATTCTTCTATGTTGCAAGGGTATGCGGAATATCGCTTAAGATCATACCTCTGAGGCGGTATGCCTTATTGGCGTTGTTCATACTTTCTGAGATCCTGGTTATCATCAACCCGTTCACCAAGTGGGTCTACTATGTTGATGAGAACTATGAGTTCCAGCGCAATACCGGTGAGATCATCATCTATGCCGTGGCAGCATTCTTCCTTATTCTGTCTCTCGTATTGCTGTTCAATTCCTGGAAGGGCATGAACAACAAGAGAAGGCTCGGTGTCGTGCTGTTCTCGTCGATCGCCATATCAGGTGTCCTTATCCAGATGCTGTCCAAGGATATCAAGGTCGAGCTCTTTGCTGAAGCGATAGGTCTTACCGGACTTATGATCATCATCGAGAATGAGGATGACAGGATCGATCCGGTGACAGGCGTATATAACCGTCAGGCACTGATAACGGACCTCCGCAGCTTTGTCTATAACAGGAATCCGATCCAGATTCTCTGCGTCAGGATCACAACGCCTGATCTGCTGTTCAAGAGGCCGGGTGCTGACAATAATGAGATCGTTGAGGAAGCTGTATCAGCTTATCTCAAGACTGTCGTCAAGAAGTACAATATCTACCGTGTCGGTTCCAAGAACTTCGTTCTGGTGTTCTTCGAACAGGATAATAAGCATGCGATACAGGTTGCCGAGAAGATCAGTTCCAGGTTTGACAAGCCGTGGAAGCTGTCGGATTCGATAGTTCTCCTTACTGTAGCGATACAGGTCACGGGCATTCCCGGAAGGATCAATACCGTTGAGGATGCACTCTACATGTTTGAGAGCAATCCGCCTGCGAATAACAACAAAAGGATCTTTGTTGATGCGGATCTCGACTATCTGTACAGAAGGGTCAAGGTTGAGAATTCAGTAATCCACGCCCTTGCAGAGGGAAGATTTGAAGTCTACTACCAGCCCACATATACGATCAATGACCGTAAGCTCCATGGCGCTGAAGCCCTCATCAGGATGCACGATGACGAGATGGGAATGATCTTCCCCGATGAATTCATTCCGATAGCAGAAGAGACGGGCATCATTGATGCCATCGATGACTTTGTCCTTCTGGAAGTATGCAAACTTGTCAAGAACGAGAAGCTCGAAGACACTTCCATGGACTGCATCAACATCAACCTGTCCATGCTCCAGTGCATGAAGCCTGATTTTGTGGAACATATAAGCGGCATAGTTGAAGAATCGGGCGTGAGCAAGAACTTCATTAATTTCGAGATCACGGAGTCTATCGCAGCGGACAGTTACAATATCCTAAGCAGGGTGGTATCGCAGCTGCGTGATGAAGGGTTCAGGGTCTCGATGGATGACTATGGTACCGGATATTCGAACATGAAGGCGCTCTTCTCCATGGATCTCGATGTCGTTAAGATCGACAAGAGCATCCTGTGGGAAGCTGAGAAGAGCGAGCTCGGAGGCATCATCCTTAGGAACAGCATACAGATGATCCACCAGATGAACCGTGAGATACTTGTGGAAGGCGTTGAGACTGAAGATCATATCAAGCTCCTCGAACCCCTCAAGATCCACTATCTGCAGGGTTATTTCTTCTCTAAGCCCGTGCCGCGTGACAAGTTCCTTGAGATAGTACGCAACAACGGATAAACGCGTGGTTAACTGAATATGACTGAATTGCTGACAAAGCTCTTTATCAAGGATGATGGTGATGCGAATAACAGCAGGCATAAGTACGGCCTGATGGCAGGGATCGTCGGAATATGCTGCAACATACTTCTTGCGGTGGTGAAGGTCATAACGGGTATCCTGACACATTCGGTAACGATCGTCTCAGATGCAGTCAACAATGCTTCCGATTCACTGTCGTCGATAGTTACCCTCATCGGGTTTAAGATAACGGGCAAGCCTGCAGACAAGGAACATCCCTACGGTCACGGGAGGGCAGAATACATTACGGGATTCGTCATCTCTTCTGCGGTCATTGCCATAGCACTTAATCTCTTCAAGGAATCAGTTTCCAATATCTTTGATCCCAAAGAACTCGATGTCAGCATCACTACGATAGTTATCCTGTCCGTATCGATCCTCATAAAGCTCTGGATGTCACTGTTCTATTCCAAGATAGCCAGGAAGATATCATCAGAAGCTATGCGCGCCACTGCAAATGACAGCAGAGCTGACTGCCTGACGACTTCAGTCGCGCTCATCTCCGTTGTTGTAATGCTCATCTGGAACATCAACATCGACGGATACGCAGGTGCGGTCGTATCGCTCATCGTAGTCTATTCAGGCTTCAGATCCGCCCAGGAGACGATCGAACCTCTCCTCGGAAAGGCTCCTGATGAGGGCAAGATCAAGGAGATAGAAGATATATGCGACGG
>Ga0310691_10001246_pt1 | contig 40024 bp, 42 predicted proteins | sample 176DNAGHGlowgp2_FD_203887 | JGI IMG/M metagenome (GOLD analysis project Ga0310691, IMG submission 203887) | Sheep rumen microbial communities from Palmerston North, Manawatu-Wanganui, New Zealand - 1766 DNA GHGlow gp2 (v2) (version 2) | ecosystem: Host-associated > Mammals > Digestive system >... | reverse complement strand
TTGAGACACCTTGATTGCGGACAGGATGTTCTTGCCATATACATTCTCATTGAGAGATGTGTACGACTTTAGACGGTCCTCGCTGAGCAATAATATGTTGTTGTTAGCCATTTGATTTTCTCCTTTTTACTAAATATATCTTATTTTCAGTTAGGTCAACTCAGTGACAACCACATACTTGTCGACTCCATCCACAGTCCTCTTGTATACGGGGTAGCATTTGCCGAATGCAGGGTAGATGTACTGACCGTTCCATAACAAGCAGGCGTTCCCGTTGCTGTCGACTGCGGGGAACAACGGGCAATAGGTGTTGTTGAAGTTAGCACCTTTCAAGTAGCCTTTGACAAATATCGACACCAAGTTGCCGCTTACCGATGGTGCGCTTTTAGGCGACAGCACCTGCCATCCGTCCTTGTTCAAAGATACCTTAGTACCCCTTTGTATGCTTATGGTGTGGAAATTGGGAAACTCCATATCTTCTATTATGTTAATGCTATCCGTTACAGGCGGTTGAAACTGATGACCCCAATTGTAGTAGTAGTTTCCGTACTTTGTGTCTCCGCTGTTGAACTCGCTCGCGCCCCAAGAAGCCATCGTTTCGCCGTTGTACAAGAGTTCGCCGCGATAACTCCCGAGGAACTGTGCAGAAGCCTGTGTAAGAATGAGTCGGCTCGTAAGACCGTTGCCGCTCGCAATCTCGAATCTCGCATTTTCGCAGGCAAGGCAGTACAGTTCGCCGTAAGAAGTCTGAGGCACATTGACGGTCACAGAGGACCATCCGTCAACACCCGTACCCGTAGCCTCATATGTTCCGTTTTCCGTTATTGCTGTGCTGCTTACATTAGGCTGCACATCTACGGTTAGTTGTACCTCAGCCATAGCGTCGTACAGTGCCTCCTTGTAGTCCAATGGCGTTACTGTGAACGCGCTTGCGGGATTGCCTAAGAAATGAGTGCCGTCGCTTTCGTTGCGATAACCAACAGGGTGTGATTCTTGGTCATAGTGGTTTATGTCAAGAGCAAGGTTATCTCCGTTCTCGTTGACGACGACCAATACATAGCCGTAGTCCTCTTCGCCGTTATAGTCGAGCCTATACAAGTGCCTATACTTATATTGGCTACCAAGGACACCTTCAATTTTGAAAAGGTAGTAGTCGTCCCTGCTTGTGTCGCAAGTGACCTCCCAAGTCCCTGTCGGAGTTATGGTATGGCTACCGTTGGTGGTTGCCGTATAAGATTTGGACTGTTCTATTACCGCTTCCTGCGGAGGTACATCTACTGTGATAGTCACCGACGACATAGCGTAGTAATACTCTATGTTGCTCAAAGGATGAACATCGAAGTTTGATGCGGTTATCCAATTGCCTGAGAAATCGTACCTGCCGTTGATGTAGTACAAGTGTACGGGTGCAGCCTCTTGGTCGTAGTTCGATGTGTCGAGTTCAAGCCCGCCGTTTTGGTCTATCTTTATCAGAACATATCCGTAGTTCTCGTAATGATTGTAGTCAAGCCTGTATGCAGCCTGTCCGTAGTAACCGCTTGATATTGTGCCGTCTATGGTGAAATGGTAACTGTTGTCGTATACACTCTCCTTACTTGTAAACAGTATCTCCCATATCGGTGATGGCGTTATAGAACTCGTTCCGTTTGTGGTCGCCGTGAATGTCTTTTCCTCCTCGATGTTTGGGTTGTTCTGCGGCACATTGACCGTTATCTCTTCCCATCCGTTTTCAGAGGAATACTCACCGTTGGCTGTTATCGCAGTCGTTGAAAGAAGGCTCTTTTGGTGGGTAACGCCGTCGGAATAGCCAAGGTTGTATCTCTCCTGCATCTCTTGGTCGGTGTGGCCCGTCTGAGGCACTTGCACCGTGACAGCCGTCAACGGATGTTCAACCGAACCGTAATTCCCGTTGCTGTCGACGGAAAGACTTGTGAATGTGGATGTTATCTGATACTTTCCATCAACGACTCCGTCAGCATATCCTATCTCGTATCCGTATTGCTGACCTGCTTGGTGTCCTGCCTCATAGCCTGCCTCATAACCCTCTTCATATCCCTGCCCCTGCGGGACATTGACCGTCACCGAGGACCAACCGTTAGCATTCGTGTACTCACCGTTGGATGTTATGGCAGTTGACGACAACAGGCTCTTTTGGTGTTGCTCTCCGTCGGCATAACCGCTTGAATAGCCGTCTGTTATTCCGGACGAATGCCCGTCGTTGAAGCCGTCGGCATAGCCTTGCTCGTAGCCTTCTGTGGACTCGACCCCGTCGGTGTATCCCGAGGCATAGCCGTCTTGGAAGCCCTGTTGGTAAGAGCCGCCGTGAGAGCCTCCGCCTATTGCCTCATCGTCTTTTGGGATGTATATTTCAACTGTTTTGGTATTGTTCTCAAGGTAAATCATTCCACTGTCTCGGTCTTTTCGTCGTCGCCCCAATCGATGGTGTACGGCATTATTGTTATGACATCCTTTACGCCCGTTATCTTCTCAAGCATAGCCTTGATTTTCTTTTGGATAGGCATCACGCGCATCTTGTTGTAGAGTTTGAACGACTGTTTGTAGACATCGCTGTTGAACGATATGCCCGTGGTGGTCTTCTCTACCCCGAACAGGATGCTGTGCGCACCGAAAGACTCGTAGATTTTGTTGGATGCCCTGTCCTGCGTTGTGTTGAACTTGTCCGCATAGTTCTCAATATCAAGTTTTTGCAGTTCGACACCGTTGTCCTTGCCGTTGGCGAATGTGAGTAATATTCTCGATGCGTTCTTATATGAGCAGAACTTGGACTCAATCTCGCGCTCGAGTTCCGCCTTTTGCTCGTCACTCGGGATGCCGTTGTTGAACCCGATGATGTAACTACCGTAGAAAGAGTTGGTCAGCATATTCCAACCGAACTCTGACAAAGCCCTCTCGACCTCGCAGTCGTTGAGGGCCGATATGTACATAGGAAGACCGTAAGTATTGTCGTAGTCGGTCTTGAGCATAATAACGCTCGCGGGTGTGTCGACAGCATCGGGAATGAACTTTGGATAGGTCACGATGTTGCTCGTCCTGCCGTATTTCTTGCCGAAGTCCTTGCTGTAGTGGAAGATGTTGCAGTCCTTGTCGGTACGGACATACTTCGGGGAGAGCGAGTACAGTTCTGATGGAACGCCCGCCTTGTTCCTTATAACCTGCACATAGGCGTTGCCGTAGGTGAGATACGATTTAGCCAAATCGCCTACAAGTTCCTCAAGTGTCTGCCCCGTCTTGTTCACCTCTTTGGACCAACTGCCGTATGTCGACTGAATCTCGTCACCGACGACAAAGTCGGATGTCGTATTTATGACCGTCCTCAGTGTGGTCGTTGTCTCGTACAAGTCGTTGAGGTACAACGGGAAAGCGTCCCTGTCGCCCCAACTTACGATGTTCTTCGACTTGTTCTCCGATTCCTCGTATGACGGTATCGGCTGCTCGTAAATCTTGTCTATTGCGGCAAACGACAGTGCCGTTGCCTTGCTTTCGTTATCCTGCATATTGAATGAATGATTCTGCGTTATTACCTGTGTATGCAGATGTCTCGGGCGTGTAGTCTCCAATCCTAACATATCCTGTCGCCACCAACACATCGTCGTCGTCATAGAGGTTGTACTCGTAGTCGCCGTCGTCGATTCCGCTCGGTAGTTGGATGTCGAACACATAGTAGATGCCCGATGTCTGCTTGTCTGTGACCGTGAAGTCGTATTTGGCTTTTGTCACCTTGTTTTCGATGTTTAGCCTCATTTTGTGCCGTTTTATGGTAAATATATGGATGGTTTTATGTGGTTTGAGGACTGTTTCAGCCCCGTGGATGTGATTTCTACGAAAAGACGATGGATGGCACAAAAAAAAGCCCCACATCGCTGTGAGGCCCTAAAATGGTGTCGTATGCGGTCAATTTGTTATCGCCTGCATCGTAAGGTCGGGATTCCACACCATCTTGTCAGACACCGAATCGTACAGTCCGATGATGTTGCCCATCGTCGCGGCACTTCCGTCGAACACCTTGGTGTTCCCCTGCCATATCTCAAGCGACTTCAGCCATATTGTACTGACATTCACCATAATAGGTATCGTTGTTGTCGCCTGTGTGGTTTGAGTAGTCCCCGTAACTATGTTCACACCCAAATCGTTATCGTATATGTAGTAGTTTCCGAATGTGAGGTCAGATTCGTTGCCGTCGTCGAAATACGGTTGATTTCTCAATTCTATTCTTTGGTTGTTATAGTCGAAAAATATTATTCGGTAATCGATGTCGTAGTTGGAGAACCTGTAGTCAGTGCTGTCAGAAGCACTTTTCCACACAGGTTCTTCTGAACTAAACGAAAATCCAAGTATCTTGCCATATGCACCGATACCCTTACCTTGGAACTTAATTCTCATAGTCGTCGCCGTAGTTGGGTATATTCCCGTCTCTATGTATTGGTTTGTCCTTCCCGACAACGGGTTAGTGCAGATATAGTTTACTTTCTGAACCTCACCGTATCCCATAGTTAGGTCGGGGTTGTAGACCAACTGTCCCGTAACATCGTCGAACAGCCCTATGTGTCCCGTAGCGTCGTCTATAGCAGCCTTTCCGTCGAAGACCTTGGTCTGACCCTCCCAAATCTCTAACGATTTTACATAAACCTGCCCGACGCATACCTTTATCGGAAGACCTTCCATAGGGTCTTGCGACTGAGTAGCACCTGTGCATATGTTCTCACCTTTGATGTTGTCGTAGACATAGTAGTTGCCTACCGTTATGTCTACCTCCCGTCCATTGGGCACTCCACCCCAACTGTTGCTTTGGATTCGTTCTGAGTTGTAGTCGAACATCAATGTCCCTCCTGTAGGCGAATAGAAGAACAGCCTGTAGTCCTTGCTGTCGTTATTGTAGTTGCCTACGGTAATGTTTCCCGTCTCATATCCCGCTCCCATACACTTGAACCTAAACACAGTGTCCTTTGTCGGTATTATCCCCGTATCGATGTACAAAGAGGAATGGTTTCCCATCGGTTGTGCATAGATGAATCCGACATAGTGAGCGTAGTACTGAGTTACGACGCAAGTCGCTGAGAAATTGGCAGATGTGGCGGAAATTACCGTAGACCTTGTGGAAGCCGTATTGTCCTCAAGTGCCGACAAGGTGACCACAGTCTCCCCCGTATCTCCCGTAGAAACGCTTGCGCTGAGCCAAGTGACCGCTGTGTCTATGGACAATGTCCAAGCCTCACTTGCCTTTACCTTTATCGTAGTCGTAGAGCCGCTGTCCTTGTTCAAGGATGCCGTCTTCGTCATTTTCAACCCTTGGAACGCGCCTTGCGCATAGACCTGCACATCTCCAAGGTATATCGTCTCAACAGCCTTGTCGCCCAACTTAAGCACCTCTATGTTGGTGTTTCCAAGGTAGATGTTCGACTGAACCCCCGTACTGACGGGCTTCTGCCTCAAGTGTACGCTTGCGGTGTACCCGTCGTCGTCGGTAAGTGTAATGTCCTCATCTATCCTTGTGCTGCCCGTATAGTTCGGGGCTGTGACCGTCACAACGGTGTCCCCGCTTGTCCCCGCAGTCGTACTGATTGTGAACGCAGTTGGGGTTGTGCAAGTCCATCCCGTTTCAGCGGAAACAGTGAACGAAAGAGTTCCGCCCGTAGATTCGAACTTCAGCGAACTTGGGTTTGTGGTGAATATGTGTAGAGGCGTTCCACCTGTAGGGTTTCCCGTACCCGTATGGTATAGGTATTGCTTAGCCTTTGTTTGGTAGAAGCAAACATTGTTATCTTCGTCAAGCGCGGGTTGGTATTCCTCAATTACACTGCCGTTCTCATTGTAGAACCCAACAAAGTAGTATTTGGCTGTTTCAGCCCTAACTCCGCTGCCGTTGATAGGCAGGTTGCACCCCATAACAGTAGTGCAAGGAGTAGGATAGTCGGTACGGACATTGTTGATGGTCATACCGCTCTTGTCCATCCATATATCGTATACGGTGTTTGCTGAAAAATGCGTAGTCACTGAACAGCCGTTTTGTGTGGTATACTCAAGCAGACCGTCCTGTGGCAATGTCTTAGACCTGCCCCTTATCTGAAGCCTGTTGGCATTTCCACCCTCCTCAGTGCCGAAGAAAGTGGGGAACACATCACCTGTGTAGTCGACCAAAGGCAACGGCTCAAAGATTATATGCACCTTGATGCCGTTGAACGCCAACTTGCCCGTCACATACCACAGTGTGCTTTTTGTTTGTAAATACTCAAGTGGAATCATAATCAATTGGTTTTTAATCGATTATTCTTCAACGATTACATATAGTGTGTCGCCGTCGTAGTTACCTGTTCCGATTGCGTCGTAGTCGTCTTCAGTTCCTCTCCACACTCTTTTTATACCAAGCAGAGCCAACATAGTCTTCCAACTTGGAGCACCCCATCCTTGGGCTGATACGCAGAGTTGGTCAGCCGTAGCAGCCGTTGTTGCAGGTGCGAATATCGGACCGAATGTAGTGTTGTTTGGACCCCAAACATATCCCGCAGTTTGGTACTGTGATGTTGGATTTATCCTAAGTTGATTTTGGTAAAGGTTGAAGTCGTAGTACTGTATAATCGGTTGGAAATCACCGTCATACCACACATAGTTCTTGTAGAAAGCCTTTGTGTCTATCTTGTGTTCCGTTTCCTTGTGCCACCCGTTGCGGTAGAACTCATCTATGGCAAACGACATACGAACTGTATTTTCAGTCGAATAGATGACTATCTCATCCTCAGTCCAATACACATAGGAATAGTTGCTGAATCCGTAGGTAGTCACCCTCTGATGTTGGTACTGAGGTATTTCATACCTTGCAGAGTCCCATACTGTAGGTGTAGACCCCTTGTGTAAATAGAACCTTCCGCTCTCTATGCGGTAGAAGTAGTAGTCGTTGCCGTATTTGTACTTGCAGACCAACAGCGTTATGTCGTCTTTTGGCAATTCTGTGTATTTCCATCTTACGCACCAAGGCGCATCCGTCGATGTGGTGTAGTCGATGTCAGCCGTAAGTTCGTCGCCGTCGCTCCAAGTGTAGAGGACTTGCCTTTCCTCACTGTGTTGGTGGATAGGGCTTATGGCGTTTGAACGGTTTGTAGAGCCTTGGAACTTGATTGTTGCACCGCTCTCCGTAACATACAAGGTAAGCACATTGGTCTGCGGCTGTCCGTTCATCGTATAGGTCTCACCGCTTGTCCCCACTGCGAATGTTTCGCTTGCTTGGGTAAACGAATCGTACAGTTCAAGGGTATTGTCTTGGTCGATGTATACATCCACATTCGTTAGGTAGAAATTGAAAGTGATGAATCTTGTCTTGTTCGTCAAGCCTATGGCCGTCATAACGCAGTCAGCAGAGCCGTTTCCCGTACCCGTAATGTCGATTATCTTTTCGGGGATGAGTTCGTCAAGCAGAACGGTAGCACCGTCCTCATAGCCTTCGGGACGCTTGTTCGTCCTTATGTTGCCCAAAAGGTTCTCAGATGTGTCGTAGTCGGCTGAACTTGAGAATGTGAGCGTATATGCAGTCGTAAGACCGTCAAGTTCGGGTACTGTACCTGTCCAATCTTCAGTATCAATGTCGACATTACCTTCAACATCGATGTATACATACAAGTCACCGTTTGTGCTGCTGTGGAAATGAACCCAATAGGTGTCTTGCTCAGTGCTGTAGTCGTAGTTCTTTATCTCAAAGTCGCATTGGCTTGAGCCGTCGTTGTCGGTGAAGTAAAGTATCACCTCATCACCCAAGGGGAGTTCGTCGACGACCTCAACGCCGCCGCCTGTTCCGCCCGTAACGGAAATAGTGCCGTCCTCAGCGACATCCAAGCCATCACCTACCTTGACAAGCCCAAGTTGGTCTTCGTTGGCGATAAATATTTCTTTCCCGACACATCTCAAAATCTCAAAGTTTTGCGTATAAACTATAACCTCTACCCAATTGGATTGCTGACTGAAACCTATATACTTTCCGTCATTAGACCAAATAAAAGTAAAGTCGCCATATTGGTATTCCGAAACTTCACTGTCGTAATAGACAGCCTCTTCGTTTTCGTTGACATAGAACAAATTGCCTTCGGAATCAATTGAAACTTTAAATAAGTCGCCAATCTCAATTATATCGGTGTCGGTTTGACCGTCTATATCCATATCAATATTAACATATTCAGCAGTATATTTTACCTTTACGAATATGTCTTCCGATTCATTGTCTTTTGAATCTTCAACATAATAAAGCCATCCGCTTTCATTTACAATGTTGTAGTTGTTCCCATCATCTTCTTGTATGTTCTTCAATGCCATAGCGTAGTTAGCCACATCGCTTCCGCTCACCGATATAGTGCCCGCTGAGTCGACATCGATGCCGTCACCTATCTTTACGCCACCCAATCTTGTGTCCGTAGCGGTAGGGAGCACATAGCCGCCGCCACCGCCGCCGCCGTTGATGTTCGAAAAATCTATAATCATAGTGCGTCGGTGTTAAAAGACAACGGTTACCTCGCTGTTGTTATTCTTGAGATAGAAATACATTGACTTTGCTATCGAGTTGACAACCAAGTTGTTACCACTCGGTGTGCTCTCATTCCATTCGGTGAAATCTCTGCCGTCTGCGCTATAGCAGAGTGTGTAGGTTTCATTTGATGGAGATACTGCAAAACTTCTCGCGTTCACTTGGAACGGTTGCTCTCCTGTAATTTTGATTTTTACCATAATTAAACTGATTGTTTCCTAACTTATTATTGTTACTTTTTATGGATATATATCCCAAGCCGTTCTTGGAACAATGCACAAAAAAAAGGAGGGCGTTTGACGCTCTCCTTTCGCGTTTGTTATCCTATCGTTTAGGCAACCTCAATCAAACCGTTTACGATTTTCGGGTCGATTTCATACGGAGGTTGAAGTGATTCGTCCTCAAGACCAATTGTATAAGCGTTGCTGTCGTCACGGGCTGTGCCTGTTTCGGCTGTTCCGCTTGCAAGGGTCAACGGGTTGTCCTTGCCGATGTACCAAAATGCACCGTTCTTGTCCTCTACGATAGCGGCTGCTTCTGCAAGCACAAGGCTCGTAATTGCAGCGTGCTTTGAGGCTTCCATTCTTGGAAGGACGATGTTAAGGGTGGTTACCCAATATGAGCCGTTGTCGTTCACTTGGAGTTCAGAACTGAATGAACAAGTGTTCTTCTTTACACTGTACTTCAAGAACTTAGAGTCACCGCTCAATGTTACACCCGTAATCATCTCGCCTGTGATGCCGCTGACCTCACCGACACTGACGGCGGTGACATCTGCGTGGTTGATAAGATATATGTTCTTTACGCCTCCGATTGAAGTTTGGCAAAGGTCGTAAGTTACACCTGTTAAGTTTCCACAAGCCATAGTATTATCTTTTTTTTTTACCTTATTCTTATTGAGTTATTGATTAGTTGATTGTCGTAACTACCACATAGTCAGGGAAATATGTTGATACGCCTGCATTGAACTGAATGCTGTATCTAAACTCTTGATTGTCTTGGCTATACCAAGCGTCGTAATCCTCAGAGTCTGAGAGCATATCACAGGCATATACCATATTCTTTAAAGAAGTTGCGTAAATGTAGCCGTTAGGCATACCCATAGTTTTGTGAACTCTGATAGAAGTGCCAGGGATGAACATATCCTTAACTTCCTCATTATTAGGAGTATACATAGGAGCATAAAACTTGGCTGCTACCAATTCTTGGACATATTTTCTGTAGTTGCTCGGTGAAAGGAAGATACAGGTGTTCTCTGTGTCATTAAGTAATTCCTCGGGCAATGCCATATATGTCTGAAGCACAGCGTCATACATACTTGCACCGCTTGCGGTTTCTTCTGTGATGGTTAATGCTGAGTCGCTGCCCAATGCAATTGTTAAAAGACCGTCAATCAAATCACCATTTGACTTATCTCCTTGGAACACAAGTGTTTCCATCTGACGATTTATAGATTTGGTCACGCCATCCATAATCTCTGACTCGAATGGGGCAGGGTCGTTTTCTGTTGCAGCAACCCTTACTTGGTACTCTGTCCATTTACTGATGAGGTCGGTTTTGCAGAAGGCATCTTGTGCCTTAATCAATTGAGTTTCAACATCTCTCTCTGTGAAGATAGTGCTACCGCTTGGGTTGAATCCGCACCCGCCTTCTTGGAGAACAGCGTCTGTGTTGAGATAGTTGAGGCGAACCGTACCCTTAACTCCCAATTGGTGAGCCATACGGGGAATAATGTCACCAAAGGTTTCTCCGATGACAGCCTCCTTAAGCAGTAATGTGTCATTCTGCTTCACGAAATCTGATAATGCTGTTACATTATATCCACTTGCCATTTCTTTTTATGTTTTTTTATGTTATTATTTTTTTTTGTTGATTTGTAGGTAAATATAAGCACTTGCCCTATATGGACTTTTTTAGAACTTATATCCTCTTCTACGGAGTTTGTCAGCCCCTGTTTCGGACTTTGCCTCGTTTGCGTTGAATGCCTCCTCTGCTGACGGAGCGGCAGGTTCATTCTTCAATTTCTCGTTTTCGGCTTGCAACTCACTAACTTGTGCTTCCAATTCTTCGATTCTTGCCCTCAAACGCTCGATTTCAGCGTCCTTTTCGTCCTCGGCGGGTGTTTCCTCGGCTTGAGGCTCGTCCTCGCTCACGGGCTCGTTTTCGGCGTTTTCCTCTGCGACGGGTTCTTCGTTGGTTTCCTCGGGGGCTACCTCAGCCTCGTTGTCCTTGATTTCAGCGACCTTGCCGTCAGCGACGACGATGGTCTTGCCGTCCTCGGTGACATAGTCGCCGTCCTCGAGTTCGACCCTGTTGTTATCGGAGTCCAAAGTGTAGACTTCCATACCCGCCTTGAGTTCATCCTCGTCGGAGTCCCAAACTATCACGCCCTTGTCGGTGGCGACACTGCCCATCTCGACCTCTACCAAGAGGCTGCGGAGGGCATCCTTCATCTTTTGTAGTTTCGTCATAAATCTATTCTCTTTATTTTGCTTATTGTCCTGTTCCTGCCTGCTGAACTCAACGGGTACGACATCGAATATGCCCTCGAGACTGAAAGAAAGCACATCGCCGTTCTCAATCATAGCCCAAAGTTCGTCGTTATGCACCTTGTATGTCCCGACCAAACTGCCGTCGGGGACTTCCTTGAAATACTCGGGGTCTATGCCCTTCTCGCGGTTGATGACATACAGTTCGACGAGGTTCACGCCGTCGACATCAGTCCCGTCTTGGTGCTGTATGTTTATGTTGCTGCCGACACCGTCGAAAATCATCTTCTCAGCCATCTTCTTCAGCGTGTCCTTGGAATACACTATGTAGTATTCGTAGTTGTCGGCAGTCCTGCGGTATATAGGGCTGTCAGCGAGCATTATGATTCCGCTGACCATCCTCTCGACCTTGTTGTCGACCGCGAACTTGACTATGGGCTTGTTCTCGTCGAACGCAACCCAATTCACCTCGGTTGCGGGGTCGGTGACGCAACTCACCTTGTAAACTCCGCACTCCTCGTCCGATATGAGAGCCTCGAATAGAGGCAAGTTGTTGAATAATTTCATATTAAGTGCTTTTTGTTATATATAAAAAGCCCCAACTATGGCTGAGGCTTTTCTCTTATTGTGCTGTATGTCAGAAGGATACTTCAGCCCTTCTCTTGTTCGACCTGTTGTTCGCGTCTTGGATGTCGCTGTCCAAAACAAAAACGCGTTGGTCATTCAATCTACCACCAATTGCATTTGCAAGAGCGTCGATGTCGCTTTGGCTTGTATAGTTCTCAACTCTCTGAGGCTCAGGCGTTAATACATTCGGTAAGTTAAATGCTGTTGTACCGCCACCGCCTGTTCCACCTCCGCCCGTGCTTGACGACTCGGGCTTGGTGTTCCTTATCTGCTGTATCTGAGCAAAGCCCGCAGCAAGAACAGCAGCGGCTTCAATGGCAGCGGCTGCGATTCCCCATCCGCCCGTTTCCTTGGTGATGCCCATAAACGCGCCTACCGCTCCCGCAATGGTGTTGATTGTGGCTTGGGCGATTTGGTAAGCCTTTGCCTTCTCGAACTGCTTCTCGTAGACCTCTTGGCTTATCTCGCCCGCCTCAACCTGCCTGTTCGCGCTCTCCATAATGATGTCCCCGACAGTGCCGAAGATGGAAGCCATATTGCTTGCCATAGACGACAGGCTGTTCGTCACATTTTGGAACGACTTGATTAGAAGGCTGTTCCTGTCGATGGTCTTGTTAACAGCGAGTTGGTCCTGCTGAGCCATAACCTCGTTGAGGTGCATAGTGGCCTTGTTCCTGTCCTCGATGGTGAGCGTCTCGTCGTCAGCCATAGCCTTCCAAAGGTCGTACTCCTGCTGCAACCCCGCCTCGAGAGTGGAGTAGCGCATATCGAACTGCTGTTGCAGTTGGTCGGGACTAAGCCCGTCGTACCACCCGCCTATCAGCCCGAGGAATCTGCTCGACTCGGTCTCCATAACAGCGAACTCGTTGTCTATCCCGTTCACCATCTTGTCCAACGATGCCTTCATCCTCTCGTCGGTGGCCTCTGCGGCGGCAATCTTGATGTTAGACTTGTACTTGACCAACTCCTTGTTGGCATCCTCAATAGCCTTCTTGTCGAGTTTCCACTTGTCAATCATCGTCTCGATGTCCTCGATGTTCGTCGGGTCGAGGCCCATCTCCTTCATAGACTCCGCTATGTCGTCAGATATGGCTATAGCCTTTGAGCCGTACTCGTCAAGGTACTGAATGTCAAAGAAATCCTCCATCGGGTTGTTTGCAGACTTTCCGAATGTGTACTCGAAGTCTTTCATCAAGTTGTCAATGTTCTTCCTCATCACGGGTATGTCGTCCTGCATACCTTTCTCCACCATCTTGGCGAACCCGTCCGCCGTGGTCCTGCCCAACTCGACCTCGTAGTCCTCGAAAGCCGACTGCATAAGCCTCAACTCGGCGTCGAGGTGAGCCTTCCACTTGTCGTATGACGCCTTGTTCGCCTCTATCCTTATCTTCTCCAAGTCCTTGTAGTATTTCTCCGTCAACTTGGTGGTGTCGAGGTGGAACTTCTCGAGCAGTTTCTTCTCCTTCTCGTACTTGTCCCTAAGTTTCTGCTGCTCGGTCTTGGACTGCTCCTCCATCTCCTTGTACAGTTTCTCTGCCTCTTCCTTCTGCTTCTCCCACTCGCTCTTTCCCGTGCGGGTCGTGCTTGATGTGGTCGCGCTCTGAGCAGCCTCGGTCATCATCTGCGTCTGCTTTGCCAACGCGTTGTTGAGGCTGTTTATCTTTGCCTCCACCATCTCTGCGGACCAAACGCCCTGCTCGCCGAATGTCCTAACCAATGCTATCGCGTCCTCGAACTTCTTGTTTGTCTCCTCAAGGTCTTTCTCCAATTGGGTCATACCCTTTTGGCGGTCAGCCTTTTCGACATCGGCAATCAACTTGTCAATCATTATAGTGCCGTCCAAGAGAGCGTCGTTCAACGCGTCCTGCGCCTCGTACCAAGCGTCCCTCAACTCGTCGGTTTCCTTCTTGCCTTCCTGCACGGCATACGCGAAAGCCTCTCCCGTGCTTTGGGCTATCTTGCCCAACTCCTTAATCTCTATGCTCGCTTTCTTGAATTGGCTGAAACCGAATCCGTTGGCAATCTTCTGCAACTCACTGAGGTTGTCCCTCAACTCCTCAGTCTTTGCGTTCATAATGTCCAACTCGGCATTCAACTTGCGCTCTCCGCTTATCCATTCGCCTATGCCGTCCACTATCTTGGTGATTGCGCTGCCCAATATGACGAGCAACGCTCCGATTCCCGACGAAATCAAGGCTGTCTTTACGGTCTTTATTGCTACCGATGCGACTCGCGAAGCCGTAGCCAATGCCATATATGCGGAAGCCAAGCCCTTCTTTTGGGCAGCGTCAGCCTTTTCAGCCGCCATAAGTGCCTTGAGTTCAGTCCTTTCCAACTTGTTTTGGGCAATGGCCAATACCTGCCCTTTGCGCAGTTTAGCCCTCTCAGCGTCGAGTTGCTTCATCCTGTTAGCCCTCTCCTGCATCAAGGTGAGTTCCTGCCTGTCTTGGTTGAGCAACTTGACCTTTTCGTCGTGTTCAGCCCTCAAAGTGGCAAGACGCTCTTTTGATTCTTTTTCTCTGCGTTCGGCGACATTAAGAAGGAACTTTTCGCTATCGCTCAACTCGCCGTTCAGTTGGATTCTCTCCTTTGTCTGAGCGTTCAGCGTTTGGGCTGCTTCAACTTCCCTTTCCTCAAACCTTATTTCGTTCTCGAGGCTGACAACCTCTTTCTCCAAGGTGTCTACGGACTTCATCTTGTCGTACATCTCCTGCGTCAACTCGCCACGGGAAATCTTCCTCTGCCTGCCTTCCTCGATGAGTTTCTCGACGACAGCCTCTTGGGTCGCTATTTCATCCTTTAGTACCTGTATATGCTCCCTCTTGTCCTTTATAGTCTCTCTTATGATTTCCCTCTCCGCTTCAGTGTAAGCGTCCGATTGTGTAAGCGTCTGAAACCTTTCGCGCTCGGCGTTAAGTTGCTCCCTCAATACGGCAATCTCCGAGTTGATGGATGCTATCTTCTCCTGCGTGACCTCGACGGTGTTCCTCTCTTTCTCGTTGAGAGCGTCCATAACGGCTGCGAGACGCTCTCCGACTCCCGCCTGCGCGTCCATAGCACCCGTAGCCTCCTGCGCAGCACCGCCCGCAGCATTTGCGCTGTCGGCGAACTCCTTTGTACTCTTGTTGGCTGCGGCGAACCTCGACGCGAAGCCCTTCATACCGTCAATCAAGCCGACGAGTTTGTCCTTGATGCCCGACAATCCGTTCAAGCCCTGCACAAGGGCCATCAACTGCTGTGTCTTCAACATAGCCTTTTGGATGTCGCTGTTCCCCTCGCCGAACAAGCCCATAGCCGCGTTCAGCGCAGAGAAGCCTCCTACGACGGAACTCGCAACGCCTGCCATATTGCCGAATATGTCCTCGAGGTCGGTCGAACTGTACCTCAACTGCTCGTTGAGTTTCCTCTGCTGCGTGGTAACCTCGGTGAGCCTCATAAGGGTGGCGTTGTACTCCTCAGTCCCCTCCTCGAGCCTTGCCAACTCCTCGCGCAGCATCTTTATCTGCTGCCTCGGGTTCAAGAATACATCCTTCAGCGCGTTGCGGTAGTCGCCCACATTCCTTTGGAAATTGCCGATTGAAGAGTCCATAGCCTTGAGTTGCGCGTTGATGTCCGCAATCTGCTTGCCCAACTCGTTCCTCCTCGCCTCGTCGGTTGTGGCTTTCCACTCCTTCCTCAAAGCCGACATCTTTGCAGCCAAGGCGTCATACGACCCCTCGAGTGCCGTGTTGCCCTTCTTTGTAGCCGATGTGATGCTGTTCAACTGACGCTGCTTCTCAACGAGGACCGCAACGGTCTCCGTGTACGCGTCAGTGCCTTCCTCCAACTGCACAAGCCTGTCTTTCAGTAACTTGATTTGGTTGCGCAACTCCTTCATACTCTCAGCCTGCTTTGTTAGGCTGTCGTCGAGTTCGGTGTTGGTCTCCACGACCTCGTCCACCTTCTCCTTCATACCCGACAGCCCCTGCTCGCCGACCACCTCGTTCACGGCAGCACCGAACTCCGTAAGCGTCTCTTTCGCGCCCGCCACCGACTCGCTGCTCTCCTTGAAAGAGACGGTAGTCCCGTTGATGGACTCAGCCAACTTGCCTTGGAGTTTCGACAATTCTTCAAGGGTCTTCTCGTATTCCTTGCTCGTCTCGTTGAGGGTCTTCAGCCTCTCGTTGAGTTCCTCTATGGCTTTCCTCAAGTCCTCGACGCTGTCAACGCCCTCTATCTTAAGTTGATATGTCCTTACCTTTACTTCGTCTGACATCTATATGCTGTTTTTTCCTAAATATTTTTCCGACGGGCATAGGTACTACCCGCCCTTTTGAACGACGGTCACATCTATCGTGCCGTTACCGTCGCTGAATGTTATCGTGCCCGTTCTTGATGCCCTGCCCGTGTTAGCCGAGACCGTGAATGTCTTGATGTTAACGCTGTCTATGGCGTTCAAGCCAATCCAACTGTCCGATGTGGTTGCCGTGTACATCGTGGAAGCCGTCACATTGACTATGTATGTGCCGCTCGTTGCAGCCACCTCCATATATGTCGGGTACACATCGAATGTCACATCCTCTCCCGCCTGCACGACGCTCACAGTCTCGTAACAAGGATAGCCGTAACTGTCTGTGTATGTTATGTATATGCTTCCAATCCTCGTACTACCCGTGTTCTCCTCCAACTTTATGGTGTTGCTCGTCTCAGCCGATGTCCCCGATTCCGCCGCAAGCGTAATCCAATTGTCGTATGTCACTGCGGTCCAAGGCATAGCGACGGCGTTGTTATAGTGTGTCTCGGTCACTGCTGATGTGGTGTCTATTATCGTCTCCCCCGCAGCGTCCTGCGTCAACGGCAAAGGCTCTCTGACGGGTTGGATGTACCTGCCGTCAGCCTCCATAGCGAACACGATGTTCCTGCTCGCGTTGGATTGGTTCGGTGCTACCGTGATGGTGACCTCGTACCCCGATGTGGCAGAATGCGTAACTCCGTAGTCGGGGCAGGATGTGTAAGCCGACGACACACCGACAGCGTCGACGGACCAATCTCCGTCGCACTCGACCAAGTAACGCACAGTGCCTCCCTCTGCCGCAACGGCGAGCCTTCCGCTCTGCTCCTGCTCAATCTTGCCCACCGACTCGGCACTCTGCACTATCACGAAGGAGCATTGGTCTATTCCGTTGGAGAACCGAACCTCCGCCTTCCTCGTTACCTTTTCGGTGTTGAGGTCACAAGTAAAGTACCAAGGCTGCTCAAATCCGGAAATTCCGCTGTTCTGCTGAGGATGCACCCAAGCCTCGTCGCAAGTCGATGTCCAAGGTGCTGTGGTGTACAGCAAGGTGCTGAAAACCTGTCCGTTTGGCTCTCTCGGTACGCTCAATTCGGTCGGGTTGACGAACAACACGCTCTGAGGCACATAGCACTGCTGCGTGACCGTTATCTCGATGGTCTCGTTGTTGCCCATATTGACGCAGTAGAATGTGTTGCTCCTCGGGTTGTTGGTGTTGTTGGGGAAGAATGTGTACGATATGGATATGTTCTCCCCCGAATGGCCCGCGTAGAAGCCCGAATGGTTTCCGAAATAGCCCATATTGTAGTTGCTCATCCTCACCTGCCAATCTTCAGAGCAGTCCACGGCGAACCAAACGGTGAGTTCGTCGGTTGTGCCGCTGTACGGAATATCCTGCGTCCCGTTCGTGCGCCTAAAGGCGAACTTGTAGTCGTCGTATGTCGGCAACTCGAGGTAGTCTGCTGTGTCCTGCACCTTGGTGAAAGAGCAACTCACCAACCCTTCGCTTGAGATGTCGTAGTCGCTTATCTTGTTCATAACCCAAACGCACCCGTCGAACCAATAGAAACGCCTCAACGCGTCCTGCGGCCTGCCCTGCGGGAAGACGATGCGCGTGTCAACAATCCTCGTGCTCACATCGTAGAGGTCGCGGTAGAGGCTACGGTGGAAGTTCTCGTACACAGTAGTCGTGGCCATCCTGTCGGGGTTGTACCTGTAGTAGGGGACATAGAGTTCCTTGACCCTGCCGATGTCGAACGCAGCAGACATCTCCTTGATGACCCCCATATGGCCGCTCATAGGCACACTGACGCTGTGGGTGATGTACCTGTCGAACGACGGAAGGAAATAGATGTGTATGGCAATCCTGTTAGATTGGCTGTCGTACTCCTGCATCGTCTGCAACCAACAAGGCTCGTCGCCGTCAACGAACATCTCGGGGATGTCGTCGCTTATCCAATAGTCAGCGTCGGTAGCCGCCAAGCCGTTGAAGAACACCAACTCGCAACTGCCGTCAGATGTAGAGCCGTCCTTGGTGTGGCACTGCAACTTGGGAACAGCGTCGTAGAACTCGTTTGGGGTCAAGGGGTTGATGAACTCAATCGTGGTGTCCTGCGGCAACGCCATATTGGTCTCGTAGGTGTTGCCCTCGTTGTCGTAGTAACTTACCTCCACCCAATCGAATAGAGCCTGCGGTATTTGGAATCCCTTCAAGTCCTTCTTCGTGTTGTAGTAGTTGGATTTCTCAAGCACCGTGATGCCGTTCCTAAACGCGAAGTCCTCGAGCAGGTCTACGGTCTCGGAGTCGAAATTGTATTGTGTGTCAATGAGTTGAGAGCCGTAGTCGTGTCCGTAACTGTCCAAGTAACTGTCGATGAACTCCGACTCAGCCTCGGAATAGGACAACCTGTACCACTTGGAGTCGAATGTGAGCGGCTTGATGTCCAACTTGCCTATGTCCACCCTGTCCGACAAGTCCATAGTGCCTCCCGTGTAGAAGTTCTTCCTCAAGTCGATGTATATGATTGGGTCTACGGGGTCTTTGTGGACCATAAGCCCGAACAACTTGCAGTACGAGAGCAGGAACTGTGCGGGCGTCATATCCAAGCCCGAGAGAAGGTCAGCCTTGGTGATGGTCCTAAACGACTTAATCCTGCCCGTCAGCCTGTAGAGCAGGGTGCTGCCTTGGTCCTCCAACGAGATGCCGTCCGAGTAGTTGCACCAATTGATGTCGTTGTAGAACGGGTAGTATTGGGAATCGAACCCAAACCCCCTTTTCGCGTCAACCAATGCACCGCTATCAACGAACAAGAAGCCCCATTGCAAGCCGATGTTCGGTATCATACTCAAGAGGTCGGTGTCCATATTGACGGTCACCAAGTCGGTGTTGTCGGTCACATTGTGCCACACAAAGTCGTTGCCGCTAACCCTCTTCCAATAGCCGAAGTTGTAGACAATCTCGGTGTCGGGGTAGGCCCTCTCGAACCAAGTGTTTATCGTCTGTTGTCCGATGTAAGCCCCGTTCTGTCCCCTCGATGTGAGGCACAAGAGGTTCGAGCCGCACTTCGCGGGTTGGTCGTACCAAGTGCCGCCGTTTGAGAAGCCGTACATCTGCAAGACCACACCACCCCAATAGAACAGTTGCGGGGTCGTGTACTCGTCCTCGGGGTCGTATCCGTTGTTGCACATAGCGGATGTGTAGACCCTGTCGCCCGTAACCCCCGTGATGGTGGTGTGTATCTCAACCTTCATCGTGTACTTTGACGGAGTGCTGTCCAACGGCTGAGTGTTCATCTTCCACTTTACGCAGGTCTTCTTGGCGTTGAGGCCCGTTTGGTGGAAACTATGCTCGTCAGCCTTGCTCCATTGCCAATCCTCGAACTCGTCCACCGCGTCCTTGCTGTTGTCCAACAAAGGGAGAGTCATCCAAGCCTTGCCCCAATACGGGTTCGTCTCGTTGAAGAACTCGGGGTCGAGCCTCACCGTGTACCCGCCGTTCACATTCGGGTTGCATAGTGCCTCTATGGTCCTTTTCACATTGAGGCAGGGCCTCATAAGGTAAGACCTCAAGTCCCTAACCTCGTAAGCGTCAAGCGGTTGCCTCAAAGCACCCTTGAGGAATCCGTTGTTAGTGCCGTATACGACATTGTCATCAGATATGGACATAGGGAATGTGCCGCTGTGGATTCCGCTGTCGTCGGTGTACCTAACCGCCACGCCGTTCATACCGTTGGTGTTGAACAGTACGGATTCGGTGTCGAACCCCTCCAAGGATGTGCCGTCGTAGGTTGGGCAGAAGTTGATGTAGTCCCATTTCTTCCAACTGCCCGTGTTGCCCGACTGTCCGCACCTCGTCCAAGCGTCGTAGACACTCTCCTTGCGAATCTCGAATGTGAACTCCCCGTCGGGGTCGGTGCTGCCCATAAAGTTGATGTCGCTCAGCCTCATCTCCCTGTCCTGCTCCTCGTTGTAACTGAGGTTGAACAGGAAGTTGCCCAATCCGCCGAAAAGCGTCAACTTGTATTCCGTATTTGTGACCGAACGGCTTATCCCGTCAAGCCTAAAATACCCCTGCTCGACCAACTCGCCGTTACTAAATAGTTGGAAGTCAGTCCTTTGGCAAGGGTTGAAGAGTTCAAAGTCCTGCGTTCGGTTCAAGTCGAAGATGGAGTCGAATATCCTGTCGTTCGTCGGAGTGCCTTTCAAAGTGACGGTCTTGGAGAACGAGTTCTTGACAACGGTAGGGTTTGTGTAGTCGACGGTGCTGTAGTTCAACTTCACCGAAGACTCCTTCCCCTCCAAGTCAGCCCTCTGACCGTTCAGCCATAGTTGTATGTCGTTCCTCATTTACCTTTGCATTTTTGTCTGTGATTCAGTGCATTTGATTGTGTATGTGAACATCTTGTGCCCGTTGTTCCTGTAGGTGAGGCACTTGACGCTCTTGTCGTCGAGTACGATGGGTACTATCCTGTTCTCGTCGAAGATGTGCAGGAAAGCCTGCGGCGTGCCGATAAGGTACTTGGAAAGCCTCTTGCTCTCGTCGTCGGTCATATAGTGGGTCTTCAACTCCCAAGAGTCGGTTATCGCGTTGGCCATCACCATCTTGCCGAACTGCATAGAGTTGGCGTCGGCATAGCGGTCGTAGGTGTACCTCTCGTAGTCCCTCGTCCTCTGCACATTGCCCTCGATGAGGAAACTCGCCCATCCTCCCATCGATGAGATGAAATATATCGCAGCCTGCCCGCAGTGAGTGCCGCCCGTGACCTCTTCCACCTCGGTGGCGAACGCGCTGCCCTCTATCGTGGTCGAGAGCCTGTACATCCCCGCAGCGGTGTGGTTGTTTATGAAGCCCGTCACCCTGTAGTGCAGGACATCCCAAATGTTCTCGTACTGTGTCTGATAGTCCCAACAATATATGACATTCAAGGACTCGACCTCGGTGTCCTTCTCGTCGTAGATGTGGAAACCTATGACGGCGTCGATGTTGGTGAACGATGTGAAGTCCCAATCCCTCGGGCAGTAGTCGTTGAGGTAGTCCCTCACTATCGGCATCACATTCACCGTGGCGAAAGCCTCGTTAGGCTTTGCAATGGCCCTGCCGCTGTATATCGTGTTGCCGTCGTCGTCGTTGATGTAGAACCTAAAGTCGTTCGTGGCGGCTGTGTATGCGTAGTCCTCCCACGCGCTCAATCTTACCATAGTCTTTTCTTTATTGTGAAATATATCCTTATTTTTCGAGGGCATCGTAGCCAACTTGTAGCCCCTTTGAACAAAAATAGCCTCTACCACTCTCATAGTAAAGGCTTTAGTCTTTTTGGTTCGGGTTCAGTTTAGAACGCAATCAATTCCTCGAGGCAATCCAACACATCCTCGTCCAACGCATCCTCTATCCTCTGCTCCCAAACCTCGGTCTCAGTCAACGCCCTCTCGAGGTCGGGCTTGCCTTTCATACCACCCTCTTTCTCAATCTTGCCTTGTACCGCCCAAGCAATCCTGTCGTACTGCTTATCCATCGGCAGACTGCTCTCGAACCTCGGAATCAAACCCTTGACCTTGACCCACTTTAGGATGTTCTCGTGACCAATCCTTCCAATCTTGTACGGCTGCCTCTTGTCGGGCTGATGGAACACGCCCGTGCCGTGTTCGATATAGTCGTAGTACTTGAGCATCGACAACTCAACCTCGAATGTGCTTCCGTTGAACGACACCTCGCTCTTTATAGAACCGACCAAGTCACCCGTGGCAACCCTGTCACTCGCCTTGAGGTTCTCCTTGTATCGCTCCGCTATGGCTTCGCCGTAATCGCGCAACACAGCCTCAAGCCTGTCAAACTCAATCAACTGTTTCATATTCAATTACCCTTTCTTGCCTTTTTCATCTGCTGCTTCTCCATCTCGCCCTTGTCCTTTAGATAGCACATCAAGTTGAGGTACTCCACTATGCCAAGGTCGAAGACCTCGTTCAGCCTGCATCCGTATATCTCCCGTATCGCTACCGACCAATCAATCCAAAACCATCGTTGAGCGAATCTCTCAGCGAATCCATTTGGGCTTTCGCCTTCGCCATCATCGCCGTCTCCGTCTCCGTCAGACCCCTCGTCTTCATCGCCTTGCCCAAAGAGCGAAGAATACGCCTTGTGGAGGCGACAAACATCAGAAAAAAAAAGTTGCTCACCGAAATCGCCAACTCTATCGATAGATGCTCTCTGAACTCGTCCGCCAACTCCGCACCGTCGTAGCCCTCGAGGTACTTGCATCCCTCGGGGATTAGGAACACCGTCATCATCCTCGGAAGGTTCTCGTAGAAATGGTCGATGTCCTTCAGAATCTCCTTATAGTCAATGTATTGACCCGCAGTGAGGTTGAACGCGTCCTTGGCTATGGTGTAGCGTTTGCCGTTGATTGTCACCTTCCTCGGCAGTATCTTCATCACCCTCGGCTTGTCCTTGAGGAACATCATCCTCACAGCCATCTCCTTGAACTTGGGCAGGGGCAAAGACATAACCTCGTCCTCGTCCATATCTGAAAGGACAGCCAACATCTTAGCCGTCAGTTCGGTCTCGTCGCACCTTGCATCCCTCAACGCCATCAGTTCGTTGTACTTGCCTATCGACAGGTCGCTGAACCTGTCCACCATCTTGATTTTATCCATTTATCTCCTCCTTTGTCCTTTTGCCGTCTGCGCAGTGCCTACGCTGTAGATGCCCGTCGTGGACGCTCCCTTGTAAGCCATCCAACCAATCATACTTGACATCACCGTGTCGTCGTGGCTATTAAAAGCACCCGCATACGATATTCGTTGCGTTTTGTTGTTATATGTAGCCTCATAGGATGTGAGTTGGTTGATAAGTACCCTGTCGTTCAGCAACTTAACCTCTCCCTGTTCGAGTCCAACGCAGAATTGAGTGACCAACTTGTTCTTGGACGCGTTCGTCGTCGTCCACCTCTCCGTGGAGTTCACCAACCAATTCTGCCTGTTCTCCGATGCGGTCTTGAGTATCAAGTCGATGAAAGGAGAGCCTATGCTGTTGTTCTCCATCAGAACCTTCTTCAACCTAACCCCGAATGTGGAAAGGTCTGCTATTATCCTCTCCACTTGTTGGAATGTACCCAAATCGTTGAAATAGTCAATGAAAACCATCTCACCCGTGTTGTCGTAAACCGTTATAGATGTGTAGTCGGCATCGTCCCCTCCGCCGCTCCCGAAGTCAATGCCCGCGTAAAACCCGCCGTACTGTTTCGTTGCATCGTAGCCCTCAGCCGTGATGTTTGCCGTGATGTTGGTGAAGACCATTCCGTCGTCATCGAGCCATTCCCCGAGAATCTCCGAACGGAATTGATTGGCTGTCATCACTTTACGGTACTGCTTGACCATATCCTCGCTAATCATACAAGAAGTATCCCAATCGCACCAATCCACCGATGTCACATTCGTCCCGCTCTCGAACCCTTGCAGCCAATACGAGTAGAACGCCCCTTGCCTAACCTTCGGTGTCGAAACCAAAAGCATAGGAGCGTTGCTCACCTGTCGCCACGGCAATATCAGTTCGAGGATGTCGTCGGTGAGATACGCCGCCTCGTCGAGTATTAGGATTCCGTCGATTTTGAAACCGCGAAGGCCGTCACCCATCTCGGAACTCTTAAAGAAAATTAACGAACCGTTGATGAGTTCAATCTCAAGCAGCGTCTCGTTCTTCTTCGCTATGATTCCGCTGTCGAAGATTGCGTTGACGATTTCCTTGAACACCTTTCGCGCCTGCGGGATGGTCGGGCTAATCATCGCGTTGGTGCTTCTCGCGTAGTTGATGGCGTAATGCAGGAGAATGCCCTCGCAGAGGTACGACTTGCCTCTCTGACGCGGTGCTTTGACCACGCAGACCTTTCCCGTACCCTTTGCCCCGCATATGCAGTCGGTGACCGCCTTCTGCCACGGGAACAGTTTCATCCCTATGTATTCCCTACCTTTCTTTGCCATTTATTGGAAGTTGAAACTTATCGGTTCATCGGTGCTTACCTTGATGCTCTTGTTGTCTTGGTTCAGCCCATATATCTTTGCAAGGCTGTCCAACACCGCTATTGCGTTCTTCCTGTCCCTGTCTGAGTTGTGGCTGAGGCATTCCTCGAGCAGCGACTCGAGCCTTTGTATGTGCTGTTCCCTTGTGTATTCGGCGAACTCGTCGTAGTCCTTTGTCAGTTCCTCCAACGCAGCCAACACATACCTCGACGCTGTCGACTTTCCTATCCCCCAACGGTGCATAAGTATCTTCTGCGCCTCGCTCCTCGACACTCCCTTTGTGCAGATGAGGTCGAGTATCACCGAGTTGCGCAGTGCGAGTTCCGACTCGGTCCATTGCCCGTGCTTGTTGCCGCCTCTCTTTGGCGTTGAGTTGATGCGCTCTATGATGATGGCATCTATCTCATCGTCGTCAAGGTATCTGAAGCAGCACTTCTTGTCTTTGTTCTTGACTTCTATATTGTTGTTCCGTTCCCCGTACTGCATATCCATATGTGTTACTTCTTCTTATTCTTCGCCGCTTTCTTTTTCGTTGCGTGCTTTCCCTCGTTCGGTTGATGGTCTGTTGCCTTTTCCTCTACGGAAGCCTCCACGGGCTTGTTTTCGGTCTCTACGGCGGCTTTCTCTGCATCGTATGCCTTCTTGTCCTCGAAATAGACCCTTGCGAGCCTCTTTATGTCGGTCAGTACGCACTTGTTGCATCCGCCGACCATCTTGCTCTTTGACTTGAATATCCTCTCGTAAATCTCAGCCATCTTTGCCAAGACACCTCTCACATCTATCCTCGTGTAGTTCCTTTCCACCGCCGTGTGTAATTGGTAGTCGAAAGCCGACAGGTATTCATATTCATCTTTGCTTAATGTCATAGTGTATATGTCTTTATTAATGTTATATGTTGAAATATATGGAAATGGCATCGAGGGCTTTAAGGATGAACTCCCGCAGCAGGATGAGGATGTCCTTCGTGACGGGTGTCAGCCAAGCCAACAGGCAGATGTAGCCCCATAGGTATAGCGAGAACTGTCCCGTGAAAATGATGTACAGCAGGCAAATGTGGTGCGTTTGGCAAAGGCTGCACAGCCAAGGCTTCGACTTGAGGTTGCCTCCGAGGTGCTTGCGGAAGAACGGCTGTATGCCATCGTCAACGAACCCCGACAAGTCAAGGACGAAAACTATCATCACTTGGATGACTAACAGTTGTAGTAGTATCCCCATAATCTCCTAATTTTTCCTTTATTTCCTCCCTTATTCTCCTTAACTCTTTGCTAATAGGTGTGCGAGAAAGGCCCAACATCTTTGCCAACTTCCTCTCAGATGCCAACTCGGTGTACAGGCAGAACATAACATAGTCGGACGCGGGCAGGCTGTTTATCGCCTCCTTCAGTCTCAATTGGCTGTCATCCAACTCCATATAGTCGGATTCCGTTATCCTGTAGTCTTGGCAGATGGTCTTCACATCCTTCTGCGTCAGTTCAATGGTCTCCGTCCCACTCATCGTAGTCGTTTATGTCAATCGAGTTATTCAACAGCCGCTTGTAGTTGTAGTAGTAGCGCGATGTCTTCGAGTAGTAGTTGTTCGTCAGCACCCTCGCCAAGTAGTAGAGCAACTGACCTTTTTGGTACATCCCCACAATCTCCTGCTCGTCCTTTTCTAACATCGTGAGATAACACATCTGCTTCAAGTCCTTCAGCGTGTCCTCCCGTTCCTCGGTCTTCTTCGTGATGTTCCTTATCAAATTATCCATAATGCCCATCCTTTCAAGTTCCTCTATTATCTCGTTCCTGCCTTTCGGCATAATGTCAGTATTCCCTTGCCGCGTCATCCCTATCCAAATATGTCACCATCTTATTCTTCTCCTCGCCCTTGACAGCCGTCGTTGATGGGTACTTTGCCACAACCCACTTTGGTACTATTCCCCTTAAATCCCACACCAACACCTTGTCGGGGTATGCCATCCAATATGTCGGGGTATAGCCGCTCAGCCTGTAGGCATCCATCAAGTTGTCGTACTTCCACTGTTCGAGTATGTGGCCGCCCATCGCGTCTATCTGCGTCGAGGTGTACGCGCTGCGGTATTTCACCTCTATTGCACCGATTCCGCCCGTTGATGCCGTGCAGAATATGTCTATCGCGTCGAACGGGTCTTCCGTCTCCTCGTATGTCGCTCCGAACCCATCCAATATGCCCTCTACGATGTCCCTTCCGACCCTCTCGCAGGCATTGAAATTGTCTCTTTCCATACCGTTAACTTTATTTATAAATATATCGTTGACGGCAAAAAAGTGAACAAAATGCAAAAAAAAAGCACCGTCCCGTGTGGGGCGATGCCAAAAAAAAGTAATTAAAATGAGAAAAAATGCGTTAATCGAATGCCTTTGAAACCTCACCTACGATGGATGACTTGGTCAACTTGGCGTAGAACGCCTCGGTTATCTTTACGGACTTATGTCCTGCACAGCCCTTGATAACCTCAAGGCGTATGCCTCTATTAATCAATGTGGTGCAGTAACTGTGACGGGCCAAATGTGTATGCAGTCTCTTGTCCAACCCCGAAAGGTCTTGCACAACCTTGAGATATGCATTGTACTTTTGGTTGCTTATGACCCTCATCGGCTGTCCTTGGTGTCGTTCAAGGATTCTTATTCCCATCGGCAGAATCACAGCGGTGAACTCCGTACCCGTCTTTACGCGGCGTTTGTGGATGTATTTATGCCCATCGCCGTCGTCCTGTATGTCCTCGGGCTTGAGTTTGCAGATGTCTGCGTAGGAGAGTCCCGAAGCCGCTTGGAACAGGAACAAGTCCCTCACATTCTCCAACGAATCGTTCTCAAAGGTCATCGCTTCGAGTTTCTTTAGTTCATCCTCGGTAAGGAATGTGATGTCCTTGCGCTCCTTTGTGATTTTGATGCCTGCAAACGGGTTGACTGTGAGGTGACCGTTGTCTATTGCGTATTTCACCATCGTCTTTAGTTTTGTCATATAGCCCGCTGCCGTCGACGACTCGTACATCTTGTATAGTTTGGCTTGGAACGCGCTCACAGTCGCCGTAGTGACCGCTGAGACCTCTTTTTTTCCGTCGTAGTCGCCAAGGTATAACTCCTTTACCAATTCGTACTTTCTGTACACCCCATAGGCAAGGTCCTTGTTGCTGACCAAATTGAGATAGTCGTCGAACATATCCTCGACGGTGAACGACTTGTAGCCGCCCTGCTGCACATACTCCTTGATGCGCTCGGCTGTGATTGGCTCTGCATTGGCAAGCATATCGTTGAGGATTTGGTTCACCCTCGTCCTGTAGTTGGCTATGATGTCATCATATTCCTTTGGACGACGCTTGCTGTTGAACTTGGATGGCTCTGCCGAGAATGGCAGGTTGAGGAACACCCGACTGCCACAGTGGTTGATGGACATTTCGAGAGGGGCTTGACCGTCTCTCTTTTTTTTGCTCTCGCGGCAATAAAACTTGAGGTTGAATGTTGTTTTGTGTGCCATAACGATTGTTATTTGGTTGTGTTACAATTGTTTATGGCTACTTTGTGACCGCCCTGTTATATGGGCTACAAACTACATCAAAAAAGCACCTCATTTGGCTTGCTTTTGCCTTATAAGGTGCTTGATTTTCAGACCATTTGGTCTTTTTGGTAGCGGGGGGAGGATTCGAACCTCCGAAATACCTGCTGTCTGTAAGCGCCTGTCGGTCACATATAGCCGTACATACGGAAACCGTACAAAAACCATACCAATCAGCCCTTCTCCAAAAACTCCAAATAGTCCAAAGGATTTATTGTTTCAAGGTTGCTTAAAGCGGGATTCAATGTGTTCCCATCTTTGAACTTCACACCGACAATATACCATTTTCCGTCTCGTTCCATATTCCAAATGTCGACGAAATCATCGGTTTCCTTGATTTTGAACTTGCCCCAAGTGTTCTTGATGTCAGCCCTTGCTGACTTTGAAATAGTGACTCTACCCATTTGTTTATTCTTTTATTATCTCCTTGAAAAACATTCTCTCAACATCATCTATTATGTAGTCGAATCCAAAGGCAATAACTTGCTCGTCTGTGACGCATTGTCGTAGAACCCCATATTCGTTGTAACAGGTGATGTGGAATATGCCGTCAAAATGTTCTATGTCAAATGCTATATGCACCTATGCAGCGTTTTTTGGCTGATTCCACTTCGACCATTTGTCGGCCCAATTGACCTTGTACTTGACCCACTCAACGCTCTTTGGACTATAGTATTTGTAGAACTTTGTAAGTTGTTCGTTGTCGCCAATCTCAGCCTTGGTAGCCTTGCAAAACTCTATGAGGCTTGCCTTGTTGTCAATTGCAGTCTCTCCACTTTCGCCTTCCATACTCACCTTTGTCTCAACTCCATCCTTCCATTCGTATCTTATATGGTTGTCGGTGTCGCTGATGGCAAGCAGGATGATGTTTCCGTCATCATCATACTCAAGTTGGCTAACATAGAACCTGTTCGGTATAAGTTTGTCGTTGCGTATGTCGGAACGGGATATGTTGATGAAAATCCTCGGTGTTGAGTACAGCGCAGCACCGATGCCGAACTGTGTGCCCGCCCTCTTGAAGGCTGAGGTGGCGTATGCCTTTTCCTCGCTGATACCCTCGGATGCTCCCTTTTCACCGCAGTCGGTACGGCTTATCCATTCGTTGATGTCGTCATCGTAGACGCTGATGGTGCAGAAAAGGCTCTCACCAACCATCTTGTACTCACTTTTCCATTTCAAGCCGAATGTCTCAGTCAGAATCTGCATATCGACCCTTGAGGTCTTGTAGCAGAGTAGTTGCACCCAACTTAAATCTTTTCCCAATTGGCAGGGCTTGAGTTCAATCTCGTCAGCCCTTAAGTCTCTCACTTTCTTACACATAATTACTTTTTTTATTTGTATTTGTATTTAAATCCTTTACAACATTTTCTTTGTAACTTACATACTCTTACTCCTTAATAGTTCGCAAAGAACTCCGCAACCTTGGTGATGATACCATCCTCATCGTCCACAAGGTCTGCGTTTAATACTATGGTGCTGACATCTTTATCATTACCATAGTATCTGATGACGGTATCGTTGAAATCTGCAACCGCTATGATGTACTCAGCGGTTGCAATCAATCCGACATTTTTTTTCATTCTATGGTCGTGTATAGCCTTGCGGATGGCTGATTTGATGGACTCACACTCTATGAACTTGGCTAATTCGGCAAGCGTATCGTCCAAGGACAGCCCATCGTAGTGTTCGTTACCAACATAGGTTTCCCACTCGCATCCACCTGCTATGATTCTGACCCAAGGATAATCGTCCGTAATGACTGTGACACGAACAGCGTCAATTGCGTACTCGTACTGAAGTTCCTCTCCGTTGAGGATGTCGTTCTTGAGTTGTTCAATAGTCTCTAATTCTTTCATTTTCTTTTTCTCTTTTTAGTTATACATAAAAAAGCAGCCCAACCTTTGTGCCTCTGACCTCACTCGGATGGACTGCGCGATATAGCAGATAACAGTATGTCTTTTTCGTTTGTCAGAGGTTTTGTAATCTTAATATACAGACGAAAATTGTCTAAAACAAATTATCGTACGACTTTTTTTCAGTTCTTTCCCGTACGCTTGCGCCATTCTTTCTTATATGCCTGTCTCTCAGCGTAATGTTCCCTATTGTACTTACGCTTTTTTTCGAGGATTTGCTCCTTGTTCTTCTCATAGTATTCCTTTTGCTTGTCCTTGTCTCGTTTGTTTGGCTCTACCTTACACCCGTCTATAGCCCTGTCTATGGCTGCTATTACATCATCTATGTTGTAGATTGACAGTATATGGACTTGTAACAAAGCCCTCTCGCATATCACGATACTCTTTGGTGCTATGGTGATGAACTCGTTCCTTATCCTGCGCCTGACGGTATCGTAATACTCCGTGCAGAAGGTCTTGTCACCGTTGTACACACGCTTGATGGTAGCCTCTATAAGCACCGTCTTGCCGTTGAAATGAACGGAATAGATGCCAATCTTCCCCTTTTTTTGTTTTCTCTCCATTTTCCCCTTATTCATTGTTAATATACAATAAATAGTTGGGTAAAACAAAAAAGCCACTTGTTTGAGGCACAAGTGGTAAAAAAGCCTTTGACCGTTTATCGGATAATCTTTCCCAATTCTAATGTAGGCATAGTGCAGTACGACTCGTAATCAGTACAATGTGCAATTGTATCCATTTTGTCGTTTATCTCATCGAACTTGGCAATGAACACTTTAAGTTCGCTCATCGTTTGCTCAATCGTCTTTCCCTTGTCAAGATGTATTTTCCAATTTTCGCATTCTTTGTCATTCTCAATCATACTCAGTGTGAGTTTCACAAACTCCTCTTTCTCTTGTTGTGTTTTTTTGCAGCCACCATAGCACCTTTCCATAAAGCATAGAATGTTACTTCCATCGTACAAAAAATCCTTATTCACATTTCTGATGACGGAATCAACGATTGGTAATAACTCGTAATACTTTTTTTGGTCTCTTGTTCTTTTTCTTGTGAAGTCTTTTCTCATAGTTTTAAGTTTTAATTAAGTTTAATTTTGAATATGTTGTATGTCCTTTTCGTTGTCGTATACGGCAGTCTGACCGTATATCCATCTTCTCCAACGCAGACAAGGGACTTGTATTCCTTTTTGAATGCCTTGCCGTTTGACTTGTAGAATGTGATACTGTCAAGTGTATAGTCCACAACCTCGTAGTACGGCTTTAATGATTCACTAACAACATCAATCTCCTTTTGTTTTCCACAGGAGAACAGCGACAAAAGTATCGCAATTGCTATAATGTACTTACGCATTTCTTACCTCCAATTTCTCTTTGAACGCCTTCGGGTTTTTATCATATCCATCAAATACTTCCTTTGTATGCTTGACATCCTCATAGTAATCACCGAACTTGGTGAATGTGTGATTGCCGTTCTTGAAGCCGTAGTCCAACGGGTCTTTGATGAACTGTTCAAGTTCATTAACGGCTTCATCAACAGTATTGTACCAATCTCCAATAATCCAAGAGAAGAACAAGTCGTATTTGTTGTAGTTTGCGAGGATTGTGATTTCATCATCCATAAGGACTGTGACGCTAACTCCGTCAATCTCGTAATTGTACTGAAGTTCATTACAGTTGATGATGTCGTCTTTAATTTGTTCGATAATAGTCATTTTCCTATTTTTTTAGTTATACATTTATCTTTTTAATTTCGCAGGTTGGCATAAAAAAACCCTTGGAGTTTATTGACAAGGGTCTGATGCATCGCCGTGCGGTACGCTTTCATTTAAACAAATACCGTGCCATTTTGTCAGACCCTTGAAAAAATTGAAGACATTTTGTCAGTTCCTCAATTTCCTGCCATTTTGTTAGTCTGGCCGGAATCGTCTGCCAACTTGTCAGTTTTTTATGACAGTGTGTCAGAGTTCCTGCATTTCCTCGCAGATACACTCTATAATCTCGATGTCAGATGTCAGAAGTATCGTCTGACTCGGGTCGGTTAGGTTGAACACAGCCAAAAGCCAACTGTTGACGGCATCGTCCTTTATGGAATCAACGATTTCCTTGCATTCCAAGATGTCGTCCGTCAAAGCCTTCCATCCCTTGTCGGTGGAGAACCGCTCGAGTTCGGGGCAGTCGTCGAACCACCCAACCTGCTTGTAGTTGGAGAACATACCATTTTCCTCCCATTCCTTTTTGTCGGTAACAAATGCCAATATCATATTCTATTGTTTTTGTTTTCTCTTATTCTTTCAATTATGTCCTCGCCATACACAGCCTTGAACTGCTCTATGGCTTCATTTGTTTCACGCCTTATCCTGTCCAAAGTGTCCTGTGTATTCATAGTCGTCGTTAAACATTAAATCCTCGTCCATTTGGACCATTTCATCCTTGCAGTCAATCTGAAGCGTCGAGTTGTCGAACTTGATGTTAATGAGGTCGTCCTTTGGCTGCGAATGCCTTGTCTTGTTGAAGATGATGTCAGCCCTAAAGTTCTGCCTCTGCTCCTTTGTCCTTTGTAGCGTGAGCCATACCGATACAGGCTGAGTAGCCTCGAAAGAGCCTTGAAGGTTGCCCATTCCCGAAGAGTCACCGTCCTTTGACACAGCAGTCCTGTTTGTTTGCTGCATAACCCATATAGCCATATCGAACTCGAAAGACAGTTCCTTTATCTTCCTCATACACTTTGCCTGTGCCTCCCACTTGTCCTTTATCGGGTTTGCAGAATGCTTGAGCGATGAAAAATAATCGATAATAACCAAGTCGGGCTTGAATCCCTCCTCGCTTATAAGCGACATAATCCTTGTCCTTATGTCCTCCACAGTCGTCTGACCGTCAGCCATCTTGAGCAATATGAGGTTGTCGGTCATATAATGTCTATCGTCTATGCTTTCAATTATTTCTTTTGTCTTTTCCGCTGTCTTGCCCTTGAATGAGTTAACAAATCCACCCGTTGCGCAAGCCAAGTGCTTTCTCACAATATCCATAGGCTTGTCCTCAAAGTAAATCTGAAGCACCTTGTATCCCATCCTTGCAGCGTTGTTGGCGAAGATTGTGCCCGCTGTTGTCTTGCCATATCCCGTTGGGGCGACGAAAAGACCAATCTCTTTCCTGCCCAAGCCGCCTGCAAGCCTAATGTCAAGTTCCTCGATTCCCGTTGGAATGACATTGTCTGCATCGTTTTCCATAATAGCCTGTGTGAATGTGTCGTTTGTCATTTTGGTCATCACGACACCGTCTCCGCTGTCTGCGCTAATTTTCTCGAACATTCCCATAGCCTGCTTGATTATAAGACTGTCGTCGTCGCCTGCCTTAACCCTGTCGAGAATCTTGTTGGCTGTTGCTATTAAGTGCTTCAACTTGAAGAACCTCGTCACCATATCGTTTATGGCATTCCTGCCCTTGGTCGATGCTCCCTTTACCATATTTATAGCCTTCATTGCCTCGTCGGGCTCGTTTGTCTTGGACAGTACGGCTATCTCCAACGATGTGTAGTCGGGGACATATCCGTTCTTTTGGTAGTAGTCCTTGATTGTCCCAACTATCGTACGCAGTTCCTTGCTCTCGAACGCGTTTTGGTCCACTATTGCTTGTATGGACGGAAACAACTTGGAATCCTCCATCATAGCCTTCACAGCCTCGTATTGGAACTGAGGCATCAGTACATCACTGTTTTTCATTTTCTTTCTTTTTTATCCTCGCGCACCACGCGCATTGTTATTATACATAAATAAGTTGGAATAAACAAATCATCGCCGTTTGGACAAGAAATCAGTTGGACTATACGAGGCTTTATCTGACGAATCGGCAGGGTGTAGCCAACCGATGTGGCGAGGGGTGCAACCCCTATATGAACATCGATTTTCAATCAACCGCACCTGCCATCTGCACTCATCTTCTCCAACTCTTGAATCTGCATTTCGTACAAAATGCTTCCTTTTTCTATTTTATTATTTTTATGTATATTTTTTATATTTTGTACGCTACCAATTTCTACTTTACTGTCTGATACTGAGTCATTTAACTCTCCAAAAGTTGACACTTTTTGAACACTTTTTGAACACTTTTTGTCATTTTTTGACGATTTTTCGTCATTTTTTGCATATCTTTTTTCAATGTTTTCAACATTCTTTTTCTGCTTGTTGACAAAATCCAACACATCGTACAGTTTATGTTTTCGGCACAACTCAGTGAAGGTTTCACTTGCAACTCCGTAAAAGACATAGAGACAAAATGCATCATACATATCCAACCTTTCTTTGTTGTTCTTTATGCTCATAATCGAATTAATGGCATTGAAATACACTTTCCTGTAAGTAGGTCTGTCTGATTCCAAAGACATATCCCTGTACTTGTTTAGTTCAATATGGTTCATAATAATGTTACTTTTTTGCGTTATACAATTCCTCTGCCTTTCTCGACAGTTCCTTGAACTCGTCCTTTGTTAAGTTGTAGTACGGGTTGTTCGGTATCTTTACGCCGAAGCGGAACAATAGCCTCCTTTCGATGCAGTCCAACATATAGTACTCTACCTTGCACCAAGTAATGCCGTCCTCCCTCGGCACTATGCCTTTCTTTTTTAGGTACATATAGTCGTTCTTAGTCTCCCAAGAGTATCTAAGCCTTGGGTTGTTCGCGACAAAGTCGCCTATAATCTCATCCCATTCCTCGTCAGTGAAGCCGAACTTGCGGTAATCGTTTGAATGGGACGGGACGGTGTACGCCCCGTAGTTCCCATAAATGTCTGCCATCAGAAAAACCTTTCTAAATCGCTTGGAAATCCGTACTTTTCTTCAATCTCATTGATTACTGCCACACATCCACAGCAAGTGTCGACAAAAGAAGCGTCTGTGTGATGGTCGCAAATACTATAAACAAATCTTCTTTTGAGTATACGCTCGTCGACAAACTGTGCATTCTTATACTCATCATAATAACGGCCAATCTCGTTAATAAGTTCGCAACAGTACCTGTCGTTCTCGTACTCGTCATTCCGCATAACTTGGGTTAACGCATCGTAATCAGTTCTTCTAAGCATCATCCTGTAGACGATGTAGTCGAGGTTATCCTCGCTAATAATGTTTTTTTTAAACATTTTGTTAAGTTTTTAAAGTTTATTAAATAAAAAACCCACCGATTCTTGCAGTTGCGGATGCTAAGAAAGGGTGGGTCACAATTATTGTGATGTATCTCTATATTTCTGTTCTGTTCTCGCCGTCCGCAACTACGACAAACCTAATCTACAGAAATAAATATCACAAAACAAGAAAAAGACAAAAAAAACTTAAAAAAACTTTTTGTAAATGCTGTAACATATTGATATTATAGTTGTTACAGTCCATAGCAAGCATATCCAAGCCCAAGTCGGCGTTACTTTCTTCTCAACTATTACATCTTGAGGCACATATTCAATCTTCTCTTTAAAGATTGTGGTGTCCCTTGTCCTCCAACGCTCAACCTCTATGTACTTGGTCTCGATAGACTTCAAGTTCCTAATCTCTCCTACAAGGTACGCGCTCGCTGTATCCAACCAAGACCTCGACTCTGCAAGAGATGTCCGTAGCACCAATGTGTCCAAGGAATAGTCCCTATAGACCTCATATGGAACAAATACAGTGGAGTCACGATGCACTATACTGTCTTTAGTCACATACACCAACCTTTCCTTCTCGACAACGACTTCCTGTTGCCTACATCCTCCAACAATGCCCGCTACAGCCACAAAAACGGCTATTGTAGCCACTTTTGGCATTTTGCTGATAAAACCCTTAACTTTAAGGCAGAATCGCCTCAGACGGGCCAAAAACGGCTCGTAGGGTTTTAGTTCAAAATCGGGTCTATAATTGCCGTAGCGTGACATTTTTTTTCGTTTGCATTTGCGTTATTCGGATTTTGTTTGTATAATAGTATTGGTTTTCTTTTTCTTTTATATTTCGCCCGTGGGATTCTTTCCGCCTGCGGGCATTTTTGCACCCGAAAGGATGTAATATGGCTTGAACACCAACGAATTATATCCGTTATGATGCAATCATCCAATTTCGTCAAGGCGGTTGAGCCAACCTTTGAGAAACTTCTTGTTGTTGCCTTTTTGGGCTATCCTGTGAAGCCATTCATATCTCATACACCACAACTTGTAGAAAATGTAGTTGTGCCGTTGCTGATTCAGCGCGGCAAGCGTTTGGCTTCCGACAACACCATCAACTGTACACCCAAGGCACTCTTGCACCTTCTTGATGGCTGTTACACTACCGCTTCCCCAACACATATCGGCTATCAATAAGGCAATCCTATCATCCTCTATTTGGTCGCACTTAGCCTTGTCCCAATAGCCCTTGCGGAATATGTACTCCCACTCTTTGTCGGTCATCCTTTTCAAGTCGTCTACGGTCTTATCCTGCCCGAAATAGTGACGGAATGTGGCAATTGTGATGCCCATATTGGTTGCGCCGCCCGCGTCGTCGGGGTCGTTGACGAAAGAGCCCTCCCATTTCTTGAAGAAAGCCATAGTCTTTTTTATGTTTGCCATATTATCTTTGTTTTTTCGTTTATTGCTTAGGGTAGGATGCCCTTCAATGACAGTGAGATTTGGGTACTCACATCGGCAGATTTCGCTGCTGTTCTACGCTGCTTGAAACTATGCCAATAGAAGGGCATTTGCCACATCCTTAGATGCTATTTTCCGTCTACCCCACTATTCGTCTTCAACTATCTCATTATCAGCCTCATTTTCGTCATCATCGTCATCCTTCTTAATCGAAATAGACGCTCCACCGTACTTGATTTCAGCCTTGTGTCCTGCATCAAGGTATTCGGGGATGTGTGTTATGACATTGAATATCGCGCCAAGCCCGCCAAGTTCACCTATTGCCGCAAGGACGCTGCCTTCGACAACTCCCGTCGGCGGGATGAAGAACGAGACTATGACAAGCAATATGCTTATCGCCATTATCGTATGAATGTACCAAGGTGTCCCTTTCATAAGTAGTTTTGCCATTTGTTATTCCTCCTCATCGTAATACTCGGGGCACACGCTGTCCCTCGGCGTTTCGATGCGTACCGACACATACGCTCCCGCGAGTTCGTCGGTGAACCTCTGCTCGAATGTTGTGTAGTTCCTGCCCGTCACGACCCAATCCAACTCTTCCTCGATGGTCTTGAATATGTTGCTAAGCACTTGAATGCCAACCGACTGAACTTGAAGGCGGTTGTCCTCGAGGTCGTCCACGAGCCTGTCTGCGTAGAACACATAGAAGTTGTAGACGAACAGGTTGTCCGTCTCGGTGTGCTGCTGCTGCGTGATGACGACAGTAGCGTACTTGTTGCTCGGGTTGGCGTTGAGGTCGTAGATAGACCCCTCGTAACTCGAGTTCACGATGGGCTGAGCCATCGCAATCTTCTTGATGACATTCGTCACCTGTCTCAATGTTGCCATTACCAATCCCTTTTTCTTCTTATTCCACGAAAGCCGCCTGTCCACAGTTGGCTTGAGTTGGTGCTGTCGAGATTCGGCTTTACCGCACCGTCGCATCCGCACCCGCAGTCGAGTTCGGGATACAGTTCCCTGTTGGCTTTGAGGTACGATGCCATTTGGCTCGCATACGAGTCTGCATAGTATTGGTACTGCTTGCGCACCATATCCCTTTCACTAATCCCCACATTCTCAAGGTGTTCGTCGTTCGACAGCACAGTGCCGAAGTTTGTGAGTTTGGTGCTCATCTCAGTGACCAAGTGCGCTATGGTCACATAGGCGAGGTAGTTGGTCACATAGGTGTCCATCAGCGTCTTGTAGGGGCTGAACTCCTCTTGTGATATTGAGCCGTCCGCAACGAGTTCCTTCAGCCTCTCCACCAAGGAACTGCCGATTATCTTCGTTAGTTCTATGTCTTGAGACACCTTGATTGCGGACAGGATGTTCTTGCCATATACATTCTCATTGAGAGATGTGTACGACTTTAGACGGTCCTCGCTGAGCAATAATATGTTGTTGTTAGCCATTTATTAGTATCCTTTTTAGGAAATATGTTATTATTCACTTTAGGATTGTCCTATGACATCCTTTCTGTTGATATGCACATAGTATTCACCTGTGTTCGCATTTAGGTAGACGGGATATGCTTCACCTGTTGTCGGGTATATGATGCTGTCGCCGTATTTCAACGCCGCTTTGCCGTTCTCGTCCACATACGGGTAGTAGCACTTGTTCTGACCGTTGCTGCAAACATTAAGCAACACACAGTTGCCAAGTAGATGCCAAGAACTGAGTCTGAAATTAGTGCCCGACAGACCCGAAACGCTATAGTTCTCGAAACCAATCTTGTCAATGCTGTACTTGTTGAAATAAGCAGTACCGCTGTTCGGCAACTCGTATTCCCAAAATCTGACATCGAGTACAACTCCGCTGTTGCTTGAGGTGCTTCCCGACAAATAATTGCCACTAAAATCCATAAGAAAACCGTTAACTATATCTTTGTCGTAGTCTGAATAAGAGCCGCCTGCCAAACGGATATAAGGTGATTCATCAGTTACGAACGCCAAGGTTGCTGTTGCAAGTTCGAAACTTTCACCGAGAGGGTTGAGAGGGAAGTCGAACGCAGCCCATTTGCAGTCTATTCCTACAAGTTGGTCTGTTATCGCTGTTGTCGGGCAGTTGACGGTGATTGTCACCGACGACATAACATCGTATGAAGGGTTAAGACCGCTCATTATATCATAGTCAAAATCAATGTTGGCATTGTGGATGTAGAAATACAAAAATGTGTCAGTCTTTTCAACCTCGTACAAAGGCCATTCTTGCCTAAGATTTTCGCTGTAGCCTATAATGCCATCTTCTACATATATATGAACCATTCCACCCGCTTCGTCTGTCACATCCCATACTGTGAAAATCTCATAATATCCCGTTTGTGGGTAGTTTTGCACCGATGCTGAAAAGTAGTAATTGGATGTTTGACTGTCGTAGTGTCCCCCATATTGTGTTGACGCTGTAGAAGGCGTGATTACAGTTGTCCCGTTTTTGACAATGTTTACAGTCTTTCCCGTTTCAACATTATATGTATGCCCCGTCTGAGGCACTTGCACCGTGACAGCCGTCAACGGATGCTCAACCGAACCGTAATTCCCGTTGCTGTCAACGGAAAGACTTGTGAATGTGGATGTTATCTGATACCTTCCGTCGACGACACCGTCAGCATATCCTATCTCGTATCCGTATTGCTGACCTGCTTGGTGTCCTGCCGCATATCCTGCCTCATAGCCCTCTTCATAGCCCTGTCCCTGCGGCACATTGACCGTCACCGAGGACCAACCGTTAGCATTCGTATGCTCACCGTTGGATGTTATGGCAGTTGACGACAACAGGCTCTTTTGGTGTTGCTCTCCGTCGGTATAACCGCTTGAATAGCCGTCTGTTATTCCGGACGAATGCCCGTCGTTGAAGCCGTCGGCATAGCCTTGCTCGTAGCCTTCTGTAGACTCGACTCCGTCGGTGTATCCCGAGGCATAGCCGTCTTGGAAGCCCTGTTGGTAAGAGCCGCCGTGAGAGCCTCCTCCTATTGCCTCATCGTCCTTTGGGATGTATATTTCAACTGTTTTGGTATTGTTCTCAAGGTAAATCATTCCACTGTCTCGGTCTTTTCGTCGTCGCCCCAATCGATGGTGTACGGCATTATTGTTATGACATCCTTGATGCCCGTTATCTTCTCAAGCATAGCCTTGATTTTCTTTTGGATAGGCATCACGCGCATCTTGTTGTAGAGTTTGAACGACTGCTTATAGACATCGCTGTTGAACGATATGCCCGTGGTTGTCTTCTCTACACCGAACAGGATGCTGTGCGCACCGAAAGCCTCGTAGATTTTGTTGGATGCCCTGTCCTGCGTGGTGTTGAACTTGTCCGCATAGTTCTCAATATCAAGTTTTTGCAGTTCGACACCGTTGTCCTTGCCGTTGGCGAATGTGAGTAATATTCTTGACGCGTTCTTGTACGAGCAGAACTTGGACTCAATCTCGCGCTCGAGTTCCGCCTTTTGCTCGTCACTCGGGATACCGTTGTTGAACCCGATGATGTAACTTCCGTAGAACGAGTTGGTCAGCATATTCCAACCGAACTCGGACAAAGCCCTCTCGACCTCGCAGTCGTTGAGGGCCGATATGTACATAGGAAGACCGTAAGTATTGTCGTAGTCGGTCTTGAGCATAATAACGCTCGCGGGTGTGTCGACAGCATCGGGAGTGAACTTTGGATAGACGATGTTGCTCGTCCTGCCGTATTTCTTTCCGAAGTCCTTGCTGTAGTGGAAGATGTTGCAGTCCTTGTCGGTACGCACATACTTCGGGGAGAGCGAGTATAGTTCTGATGGAACGCCCGCCTTGTTCCTTATAACCTGCACATAGGCGTTGCCGTAGGTGAGATAAGACTTTGCCAAATCACCCACGAGTTCCTCAAGTGTCTGACCCGTCTTGTTCACCTCTTTGGACCAACTGCCGTATGTCGACTGAATCTCGTCACCGACGACAAAGTCGGATGTCGTATTTATGACCGTCCTCAGTGTGGTCGTTGTCTCGTACAAGTCGTTGAGGT